>Ga0209165_10000118_pt1 | contig 37755 bp, 38 predicted proteins | sample tdAd001_FD_187122 | JGI IMG/M metagenome (GOLD analysis project Ga0209165, IMG submission 187122) | Marine sediment microbial communities from the Atlantic coast under amendment with organic carbon and nitrate - tdAd00.1 (SPAdes)... | ecosystem: Environmental > Aquatic > Marine > Coastal >... | reverse complement strand
AAATTATAAATACGTGACCGTATTTACGAATACCTGTACTTAGAGTCTCAAGCGCGCGCTGTACGGCTCGCCGAAAAAGCCGTGGGGTCTAAATGCCAGAATAAGCAGAATAATTGAGTAGGCAATCAGATCCCGCAAGGTCGAAGGAAAGATCATCGCCACGAAAATTTCGATGAACCCCAATAAGAACCCTGCAAGGGTGGCACCCAGAATAGATCCCCTTCCTCCCAAGATTGCTGCCACAAAAGCCTTCCATCCGAACACGATACCCATGTAAGGATCCAGAACCGGATACGCGATACCAAAAAGAATCCCTGCTGCAGCTGCCAGAGCCGACCCTATGGCGAAGGTCATGGCGGCAATGGTGTTAATCGGCACGCCCATCAGCGGTACCACCACATAATCGAACGCCATGGCCCGCATGGCCATCCCCCACTTGGTCCGCCGCACAAACTGGTGAAGGGCGAACATCAGCAGCAGGGAGACGACAACGATCATAATCTTCTTGTTCGTAACAAAAACACCGCCGATATTATATGTTGAAGATTTGATCAGGGACGGAAAACGGACCCGTTTAGCGCCCAACAGTGCCAGGTTCCCGGTTTCAAGAATGATACCGATCATCAAACCGGTGATTGCCGCTGAAGCTCGTGGTGCTTCCCGCAAAGGCCGATACCCCAGCCTTTCGACCAGGATGCCCACAAAGGAGGTCAGAAACATAGAGATGATGATGGTCAGCACCAGAATCAACCAGTTGGGTAGGGCAATGGCACCGAATGAAGCCAATGCCGTTATTCCGGTTGCGACACCAAAACCGATGTACGCTCCGACCATAAAAATATCACCGTGGGCGAAGTTGAAAAGCATCAGGATACCGTATACCATGGAATATCCCAGGGCAATCAATGCGTAAAAGCTGCCCCACTGAAGCGCATTAACCAGGTTTTGGAAGAAAAATACCATTGAGTTTAATCCCTGTTCTTTCAAAAAAAGGCGGGCCTAGAGCTCATCACCCTGACCCGCCCTTTTTATAAGAAATCTCCGATAGCTCCTTTTGGGATAAAACTTATCCCATTCATTGTTTTTAACAACCGAATAAACGCTATAATCTTGGTTTATGGACAAACAGACTTGTAGAACTCATATTCGCCTTTATCGCTAATCTTCACCAGAACGGCACACTTGATGGGATCGCCATCCTCGGTAAAGGTCATTTTTCCGGTGATACCGTTGAATTCCTTGATTTTGGCCATTGCATCACGGATGCATTGGCGATCCTTCTCGACGTTTCCTGTAATCTTGCTACAAGATTGGATGGCCGTTTGCACGAGGCCCAGGGAATCCCAGGTCAGGGCCGCCACATCGTCGGGTACATACCCGTGCTTTTTGTTGTATCGATCGATAAATGCTTTGGTCGCACCTTTGGCTCCGGCGGCGGCATAATGCGAGCTGAAGAAAAGGCCGTAGCAGTCTTTTCCGCAAAGTTCTACGGTTTCAGCCGAGCCCCAGCTGTCGCTGCCCACAATCGGTTTATTCCAACCCAGCTCATGGGCTTGCTGAACGATCAGAGCGACCTCATTGTAGTACTGCGGCGTAAACAGTACCTCGGCGCCTGATTTTATGATCTTCGTCAACTGAGAACTGAAATCGGCATCCTTGGTGGTGAAGCTTTCAAAAGCCACTACGGATCCGGGACCGTTCACCTTTTCCCAGGCTTCTTTAAAGAACTCTGCAAGCCCTTTGGGATAGTCGCTGGCGACGTCGTAAAGCACCGCAGCTTTAGAGACCCCGAACTCTTCCTTGATGAAATTGGCCAGCACGGGCCCCTGGAATGGATCCAGAAAGCAGCCGCGAAAAACAAATGGACGATCTTTGGTGGTGTCGGGGTTGGTTGACCAAGGGCTGATCATGGGGGTTTTGTAATTATTGGCCACTTCTCCCGCGGGTATCGCCTGCTTGGAAGACTGGGGTCCGACAATGAAAAGGACTTCGTCCTCGGTGATCATCTTTGTGTTCACCTTGACAGCGGATTCCGCTTTGGACTCGTTATCTTCGATGACCAGTTCAACAGGATACTTCTTTCCTCCGACCTCAAGTCCACCGGCTGCCTTGATGTCCTCAAGCCACATCTCGGCGGCAAATTTCGATCCTTCGCCGACCTTGGGGATGTCTCCGGTCATTGGAGCGTTGATACCGATTTTGATGGTCTTGGTCTTACTCCAGGCACAGGGGGTAAAGATGAGACCGATCACCAGACATGAAACAATAAAAAACAAACCTTTTCGCATACGACCTCCTTTCTTCAGACTAGTTAACATAGTGTATTAATTGCAATAACAAGAGCAATCATTTTGTCTGCTTAATTGATTTGGCTGAATAGCATACTGTGGATTCTTTTTCAACAAAATAATGTTCAAGTTGTACGATCGTTCCCTGATTCCACCCAAACCCGGCGCAAACAACCGGGGTTGACCGGGTTGTCGAATTAATCCGGTTCCCGTTTTCTGATATCGGCGATCAACTCCTTGAGGATGGCCACAACATTGCGTCCCCTTTCCCGTGCAATTTTATGGGCGTCGTCTACGAGTCCGGCGGCATGAATCTCCAATGCTTCCATCGCTGGAATCGGCATTTTAATCCTCTGGTATTGCCAGGTCAATAAACGGATCGCCAAACGTTCTTCCTGTCGTCTGATAAAACCCATAATTTTTTCCTTTCAGGCGACGCACGCCGTTTCCCACGATGCACTATCGGCATATACCCAGAATAGCCTGCTCCAATACAAGTTTTTGGTTCTGCCTCGTGGACTTCAGCCGGAGATCCGCCTCGCTCAATTTTTCAAAAGCAGCAATCAGCTCATGGGTGGTAAATTTTTCGGATTTTAAGAGCATTTGGTAAACAGGATATGGGCTCTGTGGGTTCTTGGCGATCACGAGGTCGGTGGCCGTTGGTTTTTTTTTCTTTTTCCCCACTTTTTCTGATCTTGATTGATTCGTACCCACATTTTTTGAAAGCATATCATCCCACTCTTCGAGCTGATTTAAAATATCTCGGTCATATCTTTGTACCGCCGGCATAATACCGCTTTTAAATTGCCCGTATTGAATTCCAGAATGCCAGGACTTGCCATGTGGGCTTTCGATAAAACCTCTGACGATCAAAAGCTTTCTAATCTGATTTGTGATGGCAGCCAGAATCTGAAGCGGGTGAAGATTGTCGGATAATAGAGAATTCAGAAAAAAGAGCGATTCTTCAACATTCCGATCTGATATGGCATTGGTGAATTCATATATGGGATCTTTTTTTGTTCGCTTAAGAACATTCTTAACATCGTCTTGGGCAATCTTTTTTCGATCGCCCACATAAGAGATAAGTGTATTGAGATTCTCGGAAAAGATCCGAAGGTCGAATCCGGTCAATTCATACATGGCCCGAAATGTTCGCCGATCCATTGTTTTCCCTGATCCATGGAGCAAGGTCTCCATCTGTTCGACGAGGGCTGCTTCCTGGGCCAGCTGGTCTGCCCTCCGGGCGCCTTTTGGGACGGAACAATTAATAACCACCCCATTTTTTAGTATGATTTTATAAAGCTTCCGGCGTTTATCGACCATATCGGTGGTAATGATTAGATGGTTCCCTTTTGGAAATCCTTTTTCAACGGCCTTCTGGAGAAGGGCGGCATTATCTCCTTCGGACGGTATGGAAAGTTTTTTATCCGTGCAATACGTAACGATTTTATCGAACCATGCGGCATCGCCGAAATTTTCCGGATCGAGCTTCAATGTTTTGCTTCTATTCTCCAGGCTGATATCCTCAAACGTCAGGTTCATAAGTCCCATAAGACTTAAAAGGTATTTCGCTGCCGCTTTCATATTTTTCGCTTCGAATGCCGTTTTTGCATTATCAAGAAGACTGCCCTCATCCTGCTTTGAATAGAATATCTTGGAATCGATAATGGCAACGACCTTTGTCCCGGACAAAAGTGAATAGGTGTTGACCCCCTCGATGGCTGCTTTAATTTTTTCATTGGTGCCGTCAACCGGGTCATAGTTAAGGCTCCTGTCTTTTCCGGGAATCAGTGCATCCAAAAGGGTTTCGAGCGCGGTATTCCACAGCAGTTCTTCTCCGTGGATCAGATATACCGGTGCAGGGGCTTCGGGTTTTCGTTTTTTTTCGAACCCCATCAAATAATTTTTGAGTTCTTTATAATTGATTTCAGACATATTTTTTTTGGTTTATAATCACCCCTGCTCAATTGGAGATGACCCTCTTTTATTTTACCCTAATTAACTACAACTCATCGGGAGGTGTTCCATTTTTGATTATTCCGGCATTTTTCTAAAAAGAAGATGGAACAAAAAAATAGCAATACCAATGGATATGGCGCTGTCGGCGATATTAAAAGCGGGCCAGTGGTAACTTCCCATGTAAACGTCTAAAAAATCGACAACACTTCCGAAGCGAAATCTATCAATGAGATTGCCGATGGCACCTCCGAACACCAAGGCGAACCCTGAAGCAAGCCATGGGTGGGTCTTCGGGGTGTTTTTATAAAAATAAAAAATCAGGCATACGGCCAAAGATGAAATCACGAGGAAAAATACACTGCGTATACTCGAGCTTTGATTTGCCATAAATCCAAAGGCGCCGCCGGGGTTAAGAATGTGGGTGATGCTAAAAAACCCGGGTATCACCGTAATGGAGTGGTGAAGTGGAAGTTTGTTTGAGATTAAAAATTTGGTGATCTGGTCAAAACCGACCACCAAACTGGAAATGACGGCAAGTTTCACATATTTGCCGAATCTGAAACTCGATTCGCCTGAAAAAATAGAAAACACGTTTATTTTACTCCCAAAATTGACGGGTGGGTGAAAAGTCCATCAATTCTGCTAAATTTAATCAGGAGAAATTCGGGTTAGGGCATCCTGACACCGACTGCAGATGGTCGGCCGTTCTAAATTTGCTCCCACGGAAATGTCATGCACCCAGCACCGTTCGCATTTATCGCCTTCAGCAGAATCAACCTTAATGGCCAAACCATGGACATCATGACTTTCAAAACCCCCGGCAGGTTTTTCCCCTTTGATCAGATGGGTCTTTGAAACAATAAATATGCTTCTAAGGTCATCTTTATACGGATAAAGTCTATCATAAAGGTCATCATCTGCATAGAGTGTAACGACGGCATCGAGAGAATGTCCGACTATCTTTTTAACTCTTGCGTCCTCGAGTGATTTTGTAACCTCACTGCGAACTTCGAGCAGTAGTTTCCAATTTTCTGCCAGCCGGTCATCTTTCCAGGCTTCATTGGCCGTTGGAAGAGAACTCAGGTGAACGCTGTCGGCATTTTCTTTGCGACCCGGCATGTAATTCCAGATCTCTTCTGCTGTAAATGCAAGGATCGGTGCCATTATTCTCGACAGCGAATCCAGGAGAATGTAAATAACCGTCTGCGCGCTTTTTCTTTCAGATGATCCAGGCGGAGAGGTGTATAACCTGTCTTTGAGAATATCCAGGTAAAACGCAGAGAGATCGACGATGCAGTAATTGTAGAGGGTATGGTAAATAGTATGAAATTCGTAAGTATTGTAAGCGTTCCGTGTCCGTTCGATCAACTCTTGAAGCCTGTGCAGTGCAAATCGGTCGATTTCCGGCATGGATTCATAGGAAACCATGTCCTTTGAAGGGTCGAAATCAAATAAATTGCCGAGCATAAACCTGCTTGTATTTCTGATTCTTCGATATGCATCGCTCAACTGCTTCAGAATATTTTCAGAAATGCGAATATCATCCCTGTAATCCGAGGCAGACACCCACAGACGGAGGATCTCGGCACCATGTTTTTTAATAACCGCTTCCGGGGCCACAACGTTTCCAAGGGACTTTGACATTTTTTTGCCTTTTGCATCCACCACAAATCCGTGGGTCAGAACAGATTCATAGGGTGCCCTTCCCCTTGTCCCAACAGCCGTAAGGAGCGAACTATGGAACCATCCCCGGTGCTGATCACTGCCTTCAAGATAAAGATCGGCCGGCCATTTCAAATTTGAACGATCTTCAAGCACTGCTGCATGGCTTACGCCGGAATCGAACCAAACATCCAGAATGTCATCTTCTTTTACAAAGGTGTTGTTGCCGCAGGTATCGCAAACGACATCTTCGGGAAGTAATTCCTTTACATTCTTTTCAAACCATATATCGGCACCATGTTCCTGAAAAAGTTTGTAGATGCGTTGAAATATCGCTTCATTCAAATACAAAGATTCGCATTTCTCGCAATAAAATAACGCGATGGGAACACCCCAGGCGCGCTGTCTGGAAACGCACCAATCCGGACGATTTTCGATCATGCCGTAGATTCTTTCTCTTCCCCAACGGGGAATCCATTCCACCTTGTCGATCTCTTCAAGGGCATTCTTTCTTAATCCGGTCTTGTCCATGGATATGAACCACTGGGGTGTGGCCCGAAAAATCACCGGCTTTTTACAGCGCCAGCAATGGGGGTAAGAATGTTCAATTTCCTCCCGGAGGACCAGGGCCCCGTTTTCCTGAAGCTTGGCAACGATATCCGAATTGGCTTCGAATACAAATCGGCCGCCGAAAGGGTCGGCTTCCGGGGTAAAACAGCCCGTATCATCCACAGGGGAATACGCCTCCAAATCATAGAGAAGGCCCACTTCATAGTCTTCACTCCCGTGGCCGGGAGCCGTATGAACACAACCGGTTCCGGCTTCCAGAGTTACATGGGAGCCTAAAATTATCAATGATTCACGGTCGTATAGAGGATGTCGGCATTTCTTCCGTTCAAGACTGTCAGACCCCATTTCAGCAAGAATGGAAAAATCAGAAAATCCAAAGGATTTCATACATCCTTCAACCAGCTCCCTGGCCAGAATCAGCACTTCTCCATTTTTCGTATCCACAGCAGCATACGTAAAATCCGGGTGCAGCGCTATGGCGAGATTTGCCGGAATGGTCCAGGGCGTTGTTGTCCAAATCACCACAAACACGTTTTTTCCGGCCAGCCCGGGAAACTGGTCGCTCAAATCGTCTTGCACCGGGAATTTAACAAAAATCGATGGTGACGACTCATCATGATATTCGATCTCTGCTTCAGCAAGGGCCGTTTGGCAGCTGCAACACCAGTATATCGGTTTTTTACTTCGGAAAAGGCTGCCATCCAGCGCAAATTTACTGCACTCATGGGCAATGGTGGCTTCATACGCGTAATTCATGGTCAAATACGGGGTTTCCCATTCGCCCATGACACCCAGTCGTTTGAATTCTTCTCGCTGTATATCGATAAATTTTTCTGCATATGTCCGACAAGCCCTGCGAATTTCGGCCTGGGTCATTTTAAATTTCTCGGCCCCCAATTCTTTTTCAACATTGTGTTCGATGGGAAGGCCGTGGCAATCCCAGCCCGGAACATATACAGCGTCAAATCCGGACATTTGCTGTGAACGGACGATAATATCCTTCAGGATTTTGTTGAGTGCCGTACCGATATGAATATGCCCGTTGGCATAGGGCGGGCCATCGTGCAGAATGAATTGGTCACGGCCCAGAGAGGATTGTCTGATCTTTTCGTATAAACCGTTTTCTTCCCATGATCTCAACTGTTCGGGCTCACGATTTGCCAGGCGGGCCTTCATGGGAAATTCTGTTTTTGGCAGGTTGAGCGTCTTCTTATAGTCCATATGTCCTCCGGAATCGGACTTTATTTAACCTAAATTGAGGTTTAATTTAAAATCCGCACAATAAGTTTAAAAATCGAAAAGTACTTTTAAATCCATTTACTGTCAAGAAAATACCTGCCGGTCGCATATTGTTAAACCGCCCAGTCCCAGGCTTCACGCATGAGAATTTTAGGATCATCTCCCAATTAGTTGTAGTTAATCGGGATAAAATTAGTGGATCATCTCCAATTGAGTAAGCATGTTTCCAGAGGGTTCAAGGATTCAGGGGTTCGAGGGTTCGAGGGTTCGAGTGAAAAGTTAGTATATTCCAAGATCTTTCAACACATTATTGATACCCAACTTTTTGATCTTCAAATTTAGAAACTCGGAAATCGTCGGCTGATACGCCTTGATCTTGAGATACATACTGGCTTCCGAAGGGGTTCTTCCGCCTTTTTTATTATTACACGGCTTGCAGGAAGCAACGCAGTTTTCGAAGGTGGCTCTGCCGTTCCTCGATTTGGGAATGATATGGTCGATGGTCAGTCTTCGGCTACCGTTTCCGCAATACGCACACTTGAATCCGTCCCGAACAAGAACATTTTTTTTGCTGAATGGCACTCTGTTGAGATATAATTTCCTGATAAGTTTTATCAGTTTCATTACAATGGGAAGTTTGACTACAATACCTTCCGCCGTTCTGATTATCCTTTCAGATTGCCTTAAAACCTGCACCTTGTCTTTTGCGATGAGGCACATGGCCCGTTTCCAGTCCACCATATTCAGAAAGGTGTAATCGGCATTCAGCAAAACACATTGATCCATATCTTTCTCCCAGGTTCAAGTTGTCCGGTGCGTTATACATGATTTTGAAAAACAAATCAATATCTCTTTAAATCCTAATTTTTCGGGGTCGTATTTATAGATCCCTTCACCCAGCACCGTCACTTTTCCAACGCCAATATACAGCTCGAGGGGATAAAGTGCTCCGGCGGAAGGTGCGGTTCTAAACCCTCTGGAATGCGGTATATCCCGGGCGGCCCAAGAACGAGAAACCTGTTTGTCGGATATATTTTTCCTTTGACAGACCGATTTCTTTTTCATATGTTGACGCAAAACTACCGTTCAATTCCAATTATTGACAGATTCACAAAAAAATCCTTTTTCAGATGCAGAACTCAGGGGGTCGCCCCTCTGGGCAGATTCAACATTTCCAAAGAAAATCATTATTTTTCCCGTTGTCCCGGGATAAAAATACCGGGGACAAAGGATTCGGAAAAAACGTTTGGCAAATGCAGGTTCTTTAACCCAGGAAAAGGAGGTCAAGTATGAGGAATAAAATTGCTGCCCCGCTGTTGGTTATCGTCGCTCTTTTGCTGGTTTTTGGGCAGGTCGGCTTTGCCCAGGACATGAAAGGTAAATTTGGCATCGGCGCCAGAGTCGGCTACGTTAATTATGCAGGAGACGATTATGACGTGTCAGGTTCTAACATTGATGTCGACTTTGATAATGCTGCCATGTATGGAGGAAATCTTGTCTATTATATTCAGAGATATTTCTCTCTTGAATTAAGCGCCGATTATGTCAAAACGGATACCGAATTAAAAGGTGTTGATTCGAGCCCCATAAATATAGGTGAATTAAAACAGGTTCCAATTATATTGAACGGACGCTTCCACTTCTCCACGAATCAGAAAATAAGCCCTTATTTGAGTGCCGGAATAGGTTATTATTTGAACGATTTTGATCTGTCAGACTCATCATCAGGTGACGAGATATGCCCGGACAATAGTTTTGGATTCAACCTTGGTGGAGGTATTCAATTCCTTCTAAATGAACATTTTGCCATTGATTTTGATTTGAAATATATATGGAACAAAGCTGATTTCGAATTAAAAGCTCCTGGAGATCCAACAGAAGAGATTTCAATTGATTTGGACAACTTCTATGTCGGGATCGGTTTGAAATACTACTTCTAAAAAACTGTGTTGCCTATAATTGAACCCAAAGAAAAAGGGGTTAGCCGTGTTCTGCTAACCCCTTTAATTTATTGGTGCCCGGGACGAGAATTGAACTCGTACAGCCCTATGGACCGAGGGATTTTAAGTCCCTTGCGTCTACCAGTTCCGCCACCCAGGCAAGGATATCGTTTAAATTTAGAAGGTTGTCGTGGTTTTTTAAAGCACTGAATCAACAAAAAAGCTCGAATTGTCTTTCCATACCCCTGTCAAACTCCAGATTAATTTTCTGATAACTTAAATCTTGAGCGATTTCAAGACAAATGATTTGAAGCAGTATGTTATTTTTCTTCCAGATTGAAAACAAGCCGTTTACAATCCGGATTGCCGGGATCTATATCGAAAGCCTTTTTTGAATCAGACAGGGGACATCGTGCAGACAGCGATGCGTCCTCATTTGTTTTTATTTGACACAAATACCCCATTTCTTTATATTCATTGTATTGAAAACTAAAGGAGGTAACGTATGCGTAGGGCAATGTTTTTTTGGGTTTTTATCTGTGTTTTCGCCTGGGGTGTCGCTTCGGCGGCGGACACGCCGATGAAGGTCGGATTCGTGTATGTTTCACCCATCGGCGACGCTGGATGGTCATATGCCCACGATCAGGGAAGGCTGGACATCGAGGCCATGGATGGGGTAACCACGTCATTTGTCGAAGCTGTCCCTGAAGGGCCGGATTCCGAGCGTGTCATGCTCAATATGGCCAGAAAAAATTACAACCTGATATTTGCAACCAGTTACGGCTATATGGACCCCATGCTCAAGGTGGCCAAACAGTTCCCCGACATTGTCTTTATGCATTGCTCCGGCTTCAAAACCGCAAAGAATATGGGGAACTACTTCGGCCGGATGTATCAGGCTCGATATCTTTCGGGAATGGTGGCCGGTGCTATGACCAAATCCAAAATATTGGGCTATGTGGCGGCATTTCCGATTCCAGAGGTGATCCGGGGCATCAATGCCTTTGCACTCGGGGCACAGTCAATGAATCCCGATGTCAAGGTTCGGGTGGTTTGGACCAAAACCTGGTACGATCCTGCCACTGAAAAAGAAGCTGCCAAAAGCCTTCTGGATGTGGGAGCGGATGTCATCGCCCAGCATCAGGATTCACCGGCGCCACAGGAAGCCGCGCAGGAAAAGGGTGTTTATTCCGTGGGGTACAACTCCGATATGTCCAAATTTGCGCCCAAATCCCACCTTTGCGCACCCATATGGAACTGGAGTCCATTCTACAAGGAAATGATGGAAAAAGTTCAACAAGGCACCTGGAAAAGCAAGTCTTACTGGTACGGCCTTGAACATGGAATCGTGGATATCACCCCCATGGGGAGCATGGTTCCGGAAGCGGTTCAAAAACGCGTTTTGGCCAAAAAAGACGAGATCGCATCCGGCAAGGCCAAAGTGTTTGTAGGCCCCATAAAAGATCAGTCCGGCAAGCTTCGCATCGCAAAGGACACGCCCGCCAACGATCGGGAATTATTGGGCATGACCTGGTTTGTCGAGGGCGTCGTCGGAACAACACAGTAACCACTCAATGTTCAAATTTATAATAAAAAAAAGACAGGCGCCTCTGGTATGGAGCTCCTGTCTTGTTTTTTTTGGAGCGCTGGTCCTCTCTCTTGCCGTCAGCGCCATTATGCTGGCGTTGCAGAATAAGCCGCCTTTGACGGCCATGGTTCTTTTGTTTAATGGTGCCTTCGGATCCCTGCTGGCCATACAAGATTGTCTGATCAAGGCGGTGCCCATTTTTCTCTGTTCCCTGGGCGTGGCCATTGCTTTCCGTCTCCAGATCTGGAATATCGGCGCCGAGGGACAGTATGTCTTGGGAGCCATCGGGGCCACCTGGGTCGCCCTTCGATTCCCTGATCTGCCCTGGTTTGTTGTTCTTCCCGGTATGCTGGCAATGGCATTCATTGCAGGCGGCCTCTGGGGCCTCATTCCCGCGGTTCTGAAACTTTACATGCGGGCCAATGAAATTATCGTCACCCTCATGTTCAACTATCTGGCAATCCTATTTCTCGATTATCTGGTTTACGGTCCATGGAAAGATCCCGTAAGCTTTGGATTTCCCATGACACGGGAGTTTTCAACCTCGGCAATTGTCGGGAAAATCGGCCATACCCAGTTAAACTGGGGGATCATTCTTTGCATTTTTTCCGGTGTGGCCATCTGGATCTTTTTTAAATATACCCGTCTGGGCTATGAACTCAAGGCCAGCGGTGAAAATATCAAGGCAGCCAGATATGCCGGTCTGCCCTATCACCGACTTGTAATGTTGGTCTTGTTTCTGAGCGGTGCTCTAGCCGGATGGGCCGGTTTTTTGGAAGCCTCTTCGACCATCAATCGTCTTCAACCCAGTATCGTTGTGGGATATGGCTATACGGCGATTGTTGTGGCCTGGCTGGCCAGGCTGAATCCGATCTCCATCGGGATCGCCTCATTTCTTCTGGCCGGACTGAGAGTCGGCCTGGAACATCTGCAGCTCGATCTTCAGGTGCCTGCAGCCTTTGGCGGAATCATGGAAGGTCTTATACTGTTGACCGTTCTGGCTGGAAGTTTCTTTGTCGATTATCGTATTTCCCTGGGGAAGAAATCATGAACCCTGAATTACTGATACCGCTTCTTGCCGCTGCCGTTCAGTCGGGGACCCCTATTCTGTATGCAACACTGGGTGAAATATTTACCGAAAAATCAGGCATTCTTAATTTAGGTGTCGAGGGGATTATGATGATCGGCGCGCTGGCAGCCTTTGTCTCAGCCAAATTCTTCGGCAACCCGATTTTGGCTTTTTTAATCGGCGGCTGTGCAGGTGCCTTTCTGGCGGGGATACATGGACTGGTATGTCTGAATTTTCAGGGCAACCAGGTGGTTTCCGGTCTGGCATTGACGATTCTTGGCGTGGGTCTGGCCAACTATCTGGGCACCCCTTTTATCGGGCAGGCAGCCCCTGGATTTTCTCCAACGCCGCTTCCTGTTTTATCTAAAATTCCCATTCTGGCCCCTGTTTTTTTTAACCACGATCCCCTGGTTTACACGGCCTATCTCATCCCGCCGGCCATGTGGGCTTTTTTCCGATATACCCGATGGGGCATGGGAATGCGTGCTGCCGGTGAATATCCCCGGGCAGCATCAGCAGCCGGTCTCAGAGTAACCGGTTACCGATGGGCCGGTGTGCTTGTGGGTGGTTATCTGGTGGGCCTCGGCGGCGCTTATCTTTCTCTGGCATACACGCACTTGTGGACCAATGGTCTCTCAGCCGGTCGCGGATGGATCGCCATTGCCCTTGTCATCTTTGCTTTCTGGCATCCGGGGCGTGCTGTTATTGGGGCTTATCTTTTTGGGGGCGTTATGGCATTTCAGCTCAGACTCCAGGCATCCGGCACGCATATTCCTTCTTCACTGTTGCTGATGCTGCCGTATGCCCTTACGGTTATGGTCCTGGTGCTTTCTTCCTGGAAACGACAGGGAACCGGAGTGCCGTCGGCATTGGGCATCAATATAGAACCTTCGGAATAGAACCCTGATTGATCGCAAACAAACCGGGAGAAATATTATAAGGGCATCCTAAGCTATCGCTCAATTAGGGTGGAAAGGACGTAATTTACAGATGAATCAGACCTATACCAAAACGTACCCCATATCCTGGGATCAACTTCACCGAGATTCCCGGGCTCTGGCCTGGCGTCTGCTGGACATGAATTTTTTTAGAGGCATTGTCGCCGTCACCCGGGGCGGCATGGTCCCTGCGGCGATTGTTGCCCGGGAACTCGACATCCACATGGTCGACACGGTCTGCGTAACCAGTTACGACTGGCAGGACCAGCAGGGAGAAATCCAAATTCTCAAGCCGATGTCGGGCGATGACGAGGGCTGGTTGATTATTGACGATCTGGTGGATACGGGGAGAACCGCTGAAGTTGTCAGAGAGTTACTCCCCAAGGCCCATTTTGCCACCGTCTATGCCAAACCCGCCGGAAAACCCATGGTGGATACCTTTATCACAGAGGTGAGTCAGGACACATGGATCCTCTTTCCCTGGGATTCGGAATCACAATTTGTTCAACCCCTATCGGCAAAAGGCAGGGATCCTTATGGTCGATAGCACCCCATCGTATATCCGGCTTGAAAATATCAGCAAATCCTTCGGGGCTGTGCATGCCAACAGGAAAATCAACCTTGACATTTATTCAGGAAGAATAAAGGCCCTGCTGGGTGAAAACGGGGCCGGCAAGAGTACACTGATGAGCATTCTTGCAGGTCAACTCCAGCCGGACAGCGGTAGAATTTTAATCAATGGGAAACCGGTTGCCTTTTCTTCCACCAAAGCCGCAATAAACGCCGGAATCGGTATGGTCTATCAGCACTTCATGTTGATCGATGCCATGACTGTCGCTGAAAATATACTTCTCGGTCAAGACGAACGATTCTTTCTAAATCCCAAAAAAATGAAACGTCTGGTCAAAGATTTGGCAGATCGTTATGAGCTTGATATCGATCCGTCCGCCCGAATATCCAATTTATCCATGGGCGAAAAACAACGGGTCGAAATTCTGAAGCTTTTGTACCGCCAGAGTCAATTCCTCATTTTTGACGAACCCACCGCCGTTCTTGCACCTCAAGAAACCGGGCACCTCTTTGATGCACTCAAACAGATGGCCAAACAGGGAAAGGCCGTTGTTTTTATCAGTCATAAACTCGATGAGGTTCTGGAAATCGCAGATGAGATCGCCGTGTTGCGTCATGGACAGGTGGTCGGCACACTTGATGCCGCCGATGTTAGCTCCAAATCTGAACTGGCCCGCCTCATGGTGGGGCGGGAAATCATGTTGCAAATCGAAAAACAGCCCCTGGAGCCGAAACAGATGGTCCTCAAAGTCGAAGGGCTCAGCAATAACTTGTTAGAAAACATCGACCTTGAAGTTCGACAGGGTGAGATATTAGGAATCGTCGGTGTTTCCGGAAACGGTCAAAAACCTCTGGTGGAAACCATCTGCGGCCTTCACCCCCCGAAAACGGGCGAGGTGTTCATTCTTGGCCAGCCCTGGAACCGTTTTTTTCTCCAAAGACCCTGGGAGAACGCTTTGTCTTATGTCCCCGAAGATCGTCAGGGACTGGGGGTCTGCATGGGTCTCGACTTGGTGGACAATTTCCTTCTGACCACCCGGGAAGGTTTCTCATCGGGTCCGTGGTTGAACAAGCGCAAGGCAGAGATAAAGGCAAAAGGACTCATCGAAGCATTCGGCGTCAAGCCTGGAAATGTTCGCGCACTGGCACGTCAACTCTCCGGCGGCAATCTCCAAAAAATGGTTCTGGCCCGTGAATTTTATCGCAAACCGCGTTTGATTGTGGCGGAACAGCCCACCCAGGGTTTGGATATCGCTGCGACGGAAGATGTTTGGAATTTACTGCTTAAGGCACGGGAAAAAACAGGGATACTTCTGATTACCGGAGATCTTTCGGAAGCGTTGACCCTATCAGACAGAATCGCGGTTATGTTTGAAGGCCGAATTATGGACACGTTCAGTACGTCCGATACCGAAAAGACCCGTCAAATCGGATTGATGATGGCCGGTATTGCTCCGGTTTGATCAAGACCCAACCCGGACCTCTCGTTATTGCAACAGTATTTGAAACTTAATCCGTCATTTTCGGGCAGGCTTTCTCCTATAGCGCCAATCCATCAAAAAAAACGCTCAGGATCATGGGATAACCCCATGCTCGTGAGCGTTGTTTTTTGGGCCCAGGGTTTCGGATCCCCAAGCTTTCAAAGGGTTTATCTGATCAAGCTTTTAAATAGACGCCCTTGCCCGCACTCTTGATCTTTCCCTGTTTTTTTAGTTTGAAGACCAGGTTGGCAATCTTCTTTTGATTATACCCCGTTTTTTCCATAAGGGTTGCAGTATTAACACCTTTTTTTGATCTATTGATAATCCCAAGTACGGTATCCACTGCGGTGGGGGACGTTGCTTTCTTGGAAACCGTCCTTTTTGAAGCCTTTTGGGGAACTTTCTTCTTCGAAGATTTTGCCGGTGATTTTCGTGCAACTTTGGCTTTGGCTTTCCTTTTTGGCGCCACATCCCCTCGAGATTTTGCAATAGTCTCCAGTTTTCCTGCCAATACTTCGATCCCCTCGGCCATCGTTTTCATCCCTTCGACTACGGTTTTCAAAAACACATCGAGTTCTTTCATCATTTCCCTCCTTGAATTACGTTCCGATTTCACTGAACCCTTTGGATTCTACGCTGCCTATATTCTCGCCTTCTCTTCTTCTCGCCTTCTCTTCTTCCTTAACTTTTCTCCTTCTTAACCTCTCACCTTCTTTTCTTCTCACCTTTTTATCCGCCGTGAGTGTGGCGGGCTCGTCTTCTTAACCTCTCACCTTCTTTTCACCTTTTTATCCGCCGTTAGTGTGGCGGGCTCGTCTTTCCCCCCTGCACCCACGTAAATCAGGGTGACGTTTTACCGGTGGAGATTCCTTCCAAGTCCAACTCTCCTTGAGATTTAAACGGAAAACTCCAGGGCATTGTCGAATCCCCGCCAATGCTGAGTCTCCCTGAAATTTTATAATTCAGATTTTGCGCGATCTGATCCGACTGAGCGCTTCTAATCATATCCAACATCGATGATACCATTCCCAGCATGGACGAATACACGACCATCCGCACCACTTCTGTACCGAATGCAGGAACTGTGGTCTGGGTTGCTGAGACGCCTTTTGCCAATTTATTCCCGTTAACTTCTAATTCGCACTTAACACCTCTGATTTCAAGGGGGACATCGTTGTTGTTGAACACCCGAAGGTCCAGTTCAAAAGTGGTTTCAAAAGCCTTCGCCTCCTGCAAAGAAATATTTGCCAAAGAAATCTCCGGAGACTCCAGACTTCTGCCGAATCCGGCACATCCATGCAAGATCATCAGGCCGGCAACTACGACCATGCAAACCAGCATAGTCGAGATCGATCTAAAGCGCATCCGTGATCCCCTCTTGTCTGAATAAAGTCGTTTCATTGGAAAATAAGTCAACGAAACGGAAAGATTGAATCGTCAACTTAACCTTAACGCTGCAAAAGCATCGGGCGAATTCAACCAGAAACAACTGCCCTTCTTTTTTGAATCGCTTCCAGCATCTTTTCTGTTGTATGGATGTCTGCCGTAATTTTGAACAGGTGTTCCAATCTGGTAATTTGTAACATTTTCCATATATTATCCGCAGTCCACAAATAAGACAAGTCTTTTTCTGTTTTGAATTGGCTTCTAAACACATTTTGTTGATGATATTTATTTTTTTGTGGATTTTTTTCACTTCTTACAGTCCATAAATGAGTGCCATAGCCCCGGCAAGCCAGCAATATGGGGCAAAAAAGTGCAATTGTCCTTTTTTTACGATATGGACGAGAAATCTAAGAGAGCAGTATCCCACAATTCCCGATGTTATAAATCCGATAAGCATGATCTTTAACGGCAATGCCGTATAAACGTGAACATCTTTAAATATCAGAATCCCGGCCCCCAGGATGGCCGGGATGGACAGTAGAAAAGAATATTTGGCTGCGGTTTCTTTGTCTAAGCCGAGAAAAAGCCCCCCAGCGATGGTTGCGCCTGATCTGCTGATTCCGGGTATTATGGCAACGCCCTGAATAAGACCGACAATGATGGCTTTTTTTATGGAAAATTGTGATATCGTCACACCCTTTTTATTGATCCAAGTAGTACTCCACAACAGGAATCCGGTCATAAACAAAAGAACACCGGTCACAACCAGCATAGACCCAACGATAACCACCGATGAAAACAGTTTGTCCGACACTTTATGGATCCATAACCCGAGCATCGCTGTAGGTATGGATCCAACCACGATGAAAACAGTGAGTTTGATATAAGAATCCTCGTAAATGTCCGTTAAAGAAGTTTCTCCTTTTAATAATAATTGGATGCACCGAACCACGGAGTCTATTATTGCCCTTAAATCCTTCCTAAAATAAATGATAACCGCCGTCAGGGTTCCGATATGCACACTGATATCGAATAACAGCACCGATTCCTTTAAACCGAACAAATGCTGTGAAATAACGAGATGCCCTGAACTGCTGATAGGCAAAAACTCGGTAAGTCCTTGAATGGCGCCGAGGGCAACAGCTTGAAGCGGATCCATTAAAACGTCCTTTATTCATCTTATTTTTTCGATACGATATCCATAAGGTATCGGCCATAATCGTTTTTCATCATATCAGACGCCAGTCTTGCGATGTCTTCCCGGCTGATGTATCCCAGACGATACGCAATCTCCTCGATGCATGAAATCTTCAGCCCCTGACGTTCCTGAATCGCCTGGACATAGCTGGCCGCTTGCTGAAGGGCTTCATGGGTCCCGGTGTCAAGCCAGGCAAAACCCCTGCCCAAAAGCTCGACCCGGAGTTTGCCCAGGCGAAGATATGCCATGTTGACCGCTGTAATCTCGAGCTCTCCACGGGCAGACGGCTTTAAATCGGCGGCAATGTTGACCACATCGTTGTCATAAAAGTAGAGGCCGGGTACCGCATAATTCGATTTGGGATTTTCCGGCTTTTCTTCGATACTCATGACCATACCGTCGGAATCGAACTCCACAACGCCGTAACGCTCTGGATCGCGGACAAAATATCCGAAAATAATACCGCCCTTCTCCAGCTGAACGGCCCTCTGCAGGGTATCGGTGAGATTGTGGCCATAAAATATATTGTCCCCTAAAATCAAACAAACCGAATCCGTTCCAATAAACGATTTCCCGATAGTAAAAGCCTGGGCCAGCCCTTCCGGTCTTGGTTGTTCTTCATAAGAGAAAGAAAGGCCCAATTGAGAGCCGTCACCGAGTAGATGTCTGAACTTCGGCAAGTCTTCAGGGGTTGAAATAATTAATATTTCCCGAATCCCTGCCAGCATTAAAACAGATAACGGATAATAGATCATCGGTTTGTCATAAACAGGCAGCAGCTGTTTGCTCACAGTCCGCGTAATCGGATAAAGTCTGGTTCCCGACCCGCCTGCCAATATAATTCCCTTCATTGCGCAAATTTCCTTTCGAAGATGGTTTAACCTAAATTGAGCGATTTTTAGCTTGATCTGTACCGATCTTTTGGGCATCAAGGATTCGCAAAAATCCTCGACATATCCATGGGTATGCACCCCAGGGGCATTTCCTGCGGGGCACCTGTGTTTTTCGCAAACCCTGCTGCATCAAAATCTCGGCACATCTTTTCCCAAAAAATCGCTCAACTTAGGTTTAAGAAACATTACAGACGTTCAAACATCCGACAAGGCCTCATCTATTAAACGTTCACGAAATTTTGAAACGAATCGATCCAGATCGTCTATCCAGTGTCTCATTATGTTCATCTTCTTATTTTTAAGATGCCGGTTTTCCAGAATGGAATTTTTCGGCCTGGCTGCCGGCGTCGGAAATTCCGCGCTGGAGCACGCCACCAGGGTATGGGGTACGCCCATTTTTTCGAGAAAACAACCGGCCAGCTCATACCATGTACAATGGCCTTCCGAGGTAGCGTGAAAGGTTCCCTGTCCGTCCGTGTCCACCAGTCGTGAAATTTGCCGGGCCAGTCGATAGGACCACGTCGGTGAACCGTATTGATCGTTTACGACCTTGATTTCTTTGTCGGGATTTTTTAACGACAGCTTAAGCATTGTTTTTAGAAAATTATTTCCTGTAATGCCATAAAGCCACGCGGTCCTGACAATCATATGCTGATCGATGGTATGTCTGACCGTTTTTTCTCCTTCGTTTTTTGTAATTCCGTAATAATTTAGCGGATTGGTCGCATCTTCTTCCACGTAAGGCAGCGGTATTATTTTCCGGCCATCAAAAACATAATCGGTGGAGGTATGAATTAACCGGCCGCCGTATTTCCCGACACTCAGTGCCAGGTTTTTCGGACCAATGACATTGACGTTCCAGGCCAGTTCCTTTTCGGTTTCACACTTGTCGACCAGGGTATAGGCCGCACAGTTGAGTATCACATGGGGGGAAAAATCCTGTACGACATTTTGGACATCCGACAGGTTCGTTATGTCGAGTTCATCCAGGTCTATTGCCAAGAGTTCATGATCTGTGCCGAGAACAATTTCAGAATCGCTGCCCAATTGTCCCTTGTTTCCGGCAATCATGATTTTCATATATTTTTCCTCCGACGGTTTTTGAACGACATCCGGAATTCAATCACAAGGTTTTTTCTGTTTCCATACACCGGCTGTTTTGCCCCAAATTTCTAAATTGTCATGTTTAGTTTTCCTGGTCGGTGAATTGCGAAAAATGTTCTGGGATTTTAACCATAGATCCAACAGCAAGATAACTGATTTTTTTGGCGACCAATTCTTAAAAAACCAGAATCATTCATCTCCCGTCCATCACCAGACAAGGGGGCGGCAAGGTTTCTTCGATGGTTCTCGAAAGCCTTCTGAATTCTTCACAGTCAGAGGATATAAACAAGGCATCGCTTCCATTGATGGCCGCTTTTGACGATGGAAAGTAGTCTATCGTTTCAAAAAGAATCTTCTTGGAAAGGAAAAAATCTTTCTGGCCGCCTCTGTACATAGACGATCATATGCATTTATTTTTCTTCTATCTTTCGGCAAACCTGTACCACAGTAAATAATCGCGGGCAAGGATTTTAACCCCCGAGGAAATCACCCCTTTCTGGTTGCCGAGGATGATATTAAAAATAAAACCCTTTAAAAAAGAAGTTGGCTTGTGCAAAAACCGAACTGGATTTGTTTTTTTCAGGCAGACAAATTATTTTCCGAATTAAATCAGCCCAACTTCTTAAGAATATTAAAAAAACCAATAAATTTATGTCAAAACAAACCTTGACAAAAGCTGTTTTAATGGGGAGTATTAAGCTGGATTTACCGTCCATGGACCTTCCGATATCAATTTTCAACGCATTTTGAAAATTACCACGAGAACGAAGGAAAGAGGTAAAAGGCGGGCGGAGAATTGACAATCATAATAAAAAGCAAAGCCCATGTGTGGAAGATTCGTTCAAAACAGTTTATTATACACCGTTCAGCAATTTTTCGATGCAGAGACGGCTTTGCTCGACCTTGTTCCGAACTATAATGTGGCACCCACCCAAAAAATTCTTTCCATTGTCAAGCATGGGCATAAAAACCGGCTGGAGACGCTTCATTGGGGCCTGGTGCCGTTTTGGGCAAAGGATATTTCCATCGGCTCCAGAATGATCAATGCGCGGGTAGAGACTGTTGCAGAAAAGCCCAGTTTCCGGAATGCATTCAAAAAACGCCGATGCCTCATCCCTGCAGACGGTTTTTATGAATGGAAAGGTGAAAAAGGAAACAAGCAGCCCTACTACATTACCGGGCCTTCGGGTGGACCCTTTGCATTTGCCGGCCTGTGGGAAAAATGGACCGACAAAGAATCCAACGACGACACCGGGTACAAATCCTGCACCATCATCACCACCCCGGCAAGGGGATCTGTTCGTGAAATCCATCATCGAATGCCGGTCATCCTGTCACCGGGATTCCATGAACAATGGTTGAATACCGATACACAAGATCCCAAAACGTTAAAGATCATTCTGCAAGAGGGCATGGTCCATGATTTTAAATATCATCCGGTATCAAAACGTGTCAACGCTGTTAAAAACAACGATCCGAGCTGTATCGAGCCCATGTCTGTTTGAAGGGCATGCCCCGTATTCTATACATCCTATTGACCTACAAGAGGTGGGAGTTTGGTAAAAATCGACACATATGCCCCAATGGCCGCTTTAATGGTGGTTGCCGTATCTTTCCTATTGAATTCGATCCCGGTGTTTGCCGCCCAAAAAAAATTACCTGCATCGACAACCGATGAACAGGCGTTGATACAGCGCATCGATAAGCCCTTTAAAGGAGATCTCGACCAGATCCGTGCAAGAAAGACCATCAGGGTCTTGGTCAACTACAGCAGAACGAATTTTTTCATTGATAATGGAAAATTTCAGGGCTTCGAATATGAACTGCTCAAAGCGTATGAAAAGCATTTGAACAAAGAAGAAAAAAACGAATACACCAAGACCAAATTGATATTCGTTTCGATGCCATTTGATCAGATTCTCCAGGCCCTGAACCAAGGTCGCGGTGACATTGCCGCAGCCGGTCTTACAATAACTCCGGACAGGCAGAAAATCGTCGCCTTCGCCAAACCTTATATCCCCGAAGTCAATGAAATCGTTGTGTTGAACAAGAAGATAAAAAATATGCGCTCCATCGAAGATTTATCCAACCGGATGGTTTATGTCCGTAAGGGAAGCAGCTATGTAAAGCACCTTGAATCATTCAACGAAAAATTAAAAAAACTGAAACGGCTGCCGGTTAAAATCGTAGCGGCCGACGAGTACATTGTCACCGAAGATATCCTGGAATTCGTCAATGCCGGGATTGTCGATATTACGGTCGCAGATCATCATATCGCCCAAGCATGGTCTCAGGTTTTACCGGACATCGTAATTCGCAAAGATCTAAAGATTAACTCCGATGGTAAAATTGCATGGGCGGTGCGGAAAGATAATCCAGAGCTTTTGTCTGATCTGAATGCCTTTATTCGAAAAAATAAAAAAGGGTCCCTTTTGGGAAACATTCTTTTTAGAAGGTATTATCAAAAATCAAAATGGATCAATAATCCCATCACCGAAAAAGAACGAAAAAAACTGCAAAAGTTGATCGGCTTTTTCGAGGAATACGGCCTTCGTTACGATTTTAGGTATTTGAAACTTGCCGCCGTGGCCTATCAGGAATCGGGCCTGGATAATTCCAAACGAAGTCCTACCGGGGCAATCGGCATCATGCAGGTGCTCCCTTCAACAGCATCCGACAAAAACATAAACATAAAGAATATTCATCTTGTGGAAAACAACATCCATGCAGGCTCAAAATATCTCAATTTTTTGCGCACAAGATACTTCAGCGCCTCGGAAATCATCCCGGCGGATCGGGTGTATTTCTCTTTGGCAGCCTATAATGCCGGTCCCGCAAAAGTGAATAAGATTCGAAAAACAGCGTCTGAACGGGGCTTCGATCCCAACAAATGGTTTTTCAATGTAGAGAATATTGCCGCGGAAGTGATCGGAAAGGAGACGGTCAATTATGTCGCCAACATCAACAAATACTATGTGGCCTACCAGTTGTATTATGACATGTATCTGCAACGAGAAAGGACAAAGGCATCCTTTCGCCGCAATGTCGAATAATTAATGAACGCCTTCGTACGTGCTTTACCCTATAGTTGAAACGTTAGGGTAATCGTCCTCCCTTTTCGTCCGTCTACTTTTAATCGATTTCCGATCCATACCCCTCCATGACCGTTTGGGCGCCATTCCCGGACGAATGAAATATCGATGATCTTTTCTGTTGGGCCCGTGGGGATTTACTTGACAACTTTCAGGACATTGGAATTTTGAAGCTTTTCCCACAGCTCTTTTATTATAATGTAAGATGCCTGCTCCGGACTGATTTCATTAACACCGGCATAGGCACCACATGACGCCAACATTGATTCATTGCCCCAAAGCCGAAATTCGTTTCGAATATATATCCCATATGAGATGTTCAGTTTTATTAAACCGACTTCTGACATGTTGGCAATTTTTGTTTTATCCTTAAAGGACAGTTCAGACAAGAGTTTGGCGACCGCCTCATCGATATTGCCGGGAAACAACTGTTTTGATCCATCCATATATCAAGTACCTTGTTTCGGATCGGTGGATTATTCCAATCCCAATAATTTGCTGTACGTTTTCAACAGATTCATTACAAATGATTGGATTTTATCATTGGTTTCAAGGAACTGAATTCCAGTTCGATACTTTTTAAAATCGTCTGCGTTGCAATAAATGACCTTACCCTTGATACCGACCCATCCGTCTTCAATGTCGATGGTTAGATGCAGAATATCTTGCCATTCAAGCGGATCGCTGGTTTCGATGAGGAGTCCCCCCTGGCTTATATTGATCGCCTTTCCACTTCCCTTCTTTATGGGGTTGCCGCCGTCATCTTTGCAAATATAGGATATGAGATTGCTGATCTCGACTCTCGGATGTTTTCTTCGTTCTATGAATGTCAAACCTAAACGCCTCCTTGAGGAACTGTCGGTGCAGTCCTTTTTGGGCCGGCCCTCTTATTTTGCCGGAGTTTTCTCTAAAATTATTGTCTTGAACAATTCGCTGTCAATGTTTTTCCAGTTTTTGGTTTTCGAGTTTGGCGACCGCCTTCAACAGACTTTCGGTCTTATCTACCAGAACCTCGAGGGTCTTGCAAACCGCCTGCAGATCTTTTTTGAGGCCCATCGTCATTTGAAATTTACCCGTTGAAAGTTCAAGGTTCTTCTTGGCGGCAGGTAACTGTTTCACCCGATATTCCAGTTTAAGCGCATCGCTTTGGGTCATCTCAGAACTGGCACCCACCAATTCAACCGGCCTCCGGGATCTTGTATATTTGGCGCCTCTTCCTGAATTGTGCGCAGCCAAACGGTTTTTCAGGTCATTGGTTATCCCGCAGTACAAAGATTCATCGGAACACCGAATCAGATAAACAACCCATTGTCTCGAAAGTCGATTCCCCGGCATGGATATTCCTTTGATTTTTTTTATATTTCTCACGAACGGAACCCATTATCTCTTTTTTCGATCCCATCCCCAGTTTTCGTAATATTCCCAGCTGGCAATCGCATTCAACTCTTTAATTCGATAATCTTGGTCTATCAGACTGGCCCTGAGGACATCCCCGATGGAAAGAAGGCCGATGTATTCCCCATCCTTTTCAACGATAATGTGACGTATAAATAACCCAAGAAACATTTCTTTGATTTTTAGAATCGGCGCATTGTGTCGGGTCGTATGCAGCGAAGTGGTCATATGGTCGCCAACCAATTCCTTGTCTGGGTTAAATCCTGGAAGATTAATATTGTACAACAAATCACGCTCTGTCCATATCCCGAGAATTTTGCCTTCTTTTTTAACAAGTATCGCTCCGATTTTATGGTCCGTCATCGTATGGACCGCCTCACGGATGGTGCGACCAGGAGAGATACAAACCATCTCCCGATTTTTATCTTTTAAAATGTCTTCTGCAGTTTTCATTTGGACCTCCTGCCATGGAGAAGAATAAGGTTTTTTCTGCATCGAGCTCGTTTAAAGATGTTTCTAAACGCTATCTCAAAATTCCATATGGCGAATAATTGATGGACGCCTGAACAACTTGAACCTCACCTTTTCAGCATATGATAAGCACCATCGGAATTATGGCAATATGGATAACATTTAGAGTCGTAAGTTTGGCACGGCGAGGGCGCAGTTGCCAATGGGGATAAAAACCCCTCAATTGATGTTTTGATCGAAAACATATCGGTCAGATATACAATAGGACGTGGCGGTACCGGTGAAATGTATGAGTTCCGGTAAAGAGATCCTTTGGTTAAAACCGCCCAGATGCGGGCCTGTCATCATGGTTATGTCCTCTGTACCTTTTGACAGGTCATCGATGCGGTCCCCGGCAATTCCTCGTTTTAATAAAAATTCATTGAATTCATCATCGCTCATATCCTTCTGATCCGTGGCTCTGAAAATCTCCTCCATATAATGATCGACGCCGAATTCATCGATGGCGCGCAAAACGAATTTATTAAAATCAACCGGCAGACGACCTTCTGTTTTCCTCTGCGTGAACCCTTCATAATAGGCGTTAAACGTGGCCTCTATCAGTTCCCGCATTGAATTCGAACAGAAAAGGTTCCGTGCATCTACGGGAGCCCCCTTCTCGTCAAAACCTGCCTGTTCAGGATGGTGATTGCGGAAATAACTGCCACATATAAGGACCAGGCTTATGAAATGATTTCCAATGAGCCGGTAATACCGGCAAGAAGATCCTGAAACCGCCTCGAGGTGCTCGAAATCTCTGATACCCGATTTCCCCAGGTTCGGATAACGGCACGACATTAACCATCTATCCAGTCTTCCGCCCCTCGGCCATTGATAATGTCCGCCGTCATGCCGCCGGTGTCGTTGCACCCGATTGTGAAAAAGAGGTACCGGCGCAGTGTGAACGATGCCCATGGCGGCAAGTCTTCCCAGAAGCCAGGCGTTCCGCCGCATAACCTCCATAAAATTCTTCCAATCAAGGCGCGGTTCATCCGGCAGCGGATTCGGATAGACAAAATAATCGGAATGGACTTTAAATCCTATGGCGGCATCGATACTTGCCGGCATTTTCTTTTTCAGCCGCTCCGGAATATCCGTGAGTCTGAACAGATACGTTTTCCCGAACCTGAACGGTGTCGGCATATCGAATCTCATGGGAAATTCGGACTTAACCGTCTGCAAATATGCCATCCATAATGCCTCACGATTCAAGGCCGCGTTCTCGGAATCCGACCGTGAGCATTTTATGACCAGTAGAAGATCGTTCGTGAGGGTGAATACAAGACTCCGGCCGATACATTTCATGTCGCAGGGTTGGTTCAAACCTGTTTTTCTGGAGAAATCATCCCAGCGGATCGACGAAACCTTTTGAATGGTCTCCTCGTTTAAAGACGGTCCGGTTATATTCAAGGGAAGCGCGCCCAATGCCTCGGCTGCCGCCCGGTGTGAAGGTCCCACACAATCAGCGACAATATGCTTGAGACGCTCGATAGATTTTGCCGCCAGGTTTCGATCTTCACAGGCGGACGCAAGAAAAAGGAGGGTTTTTGCCGCTTTTCTGTATAAAAAATAGGACTGTCTCTGGGACGCGTGGACGCTTTTTTGGATAACATTGTGCAACGCATCCACAGTTTTCGACGATGCCAACGAAAGGTTTTGGTTCAAATCGTATTCAAGTCTTGAAACCGCCACATATGTGGCGGAAAAATCTTGACATGAGTTTAACAAATAATTTTCACTGTCCACAAGATCTACGTGCATTGCCCTGCTCCAGATTCAGTCCGGTTTCACCTCGATATGGGCACGTTTTTCACCGGTATGGCCCCCTGAGGTCGATAATTTCTATTCGGTTGTTTGCTTGGGGGTATTTGGGCGACGGTCCGGTGGACAAAACCACGAAATTTCCATCCATCCCGTGTAACCTTAGCCAGTTTCGGGCAAACTCGTTCCAGGTCTCAGGCGGGTCGGACTCATGAACCGGGTAAATACCGTAAGAAAAGGTGAGGTTTTGGCAGACGGCCTCATCAGCGGTCACTGCCGCTATCCAGACCGGCAGTCTGAACCGGGTGATACTTTTCGCGGTTCCACCGCTCAGACTGGGCACAAGTACCAGGGCAGGAGAAACATGCTCCACAATAGTCTCCACGCTCATGGTGAGAAGATCTCTAATGCTGACATCGTCCTTTCGGTTATATTCTCTCAGAATTTCCCTGACCTTATAGCTGGGGCGACTGGGCTCGGTTGCCGCTGCGATCTTGACGAGCATTTCCACAGATTGCACCGGATACATCCCCACGGCAGATTCGCCGGAGAGCATGACGCAGTCTGTGCCGTCGAGGATGGCATTGGCCACATCCGTAGACTCCGCCCGGGTCGGACGCCGGTTACGGGTCATGGACTCCAGCATCTGAGTGGCGGTAATGACCGGTTTGCCTTTAATATTCGCCATGTGTATCAGCTTTTTTTGATCCATGGCAATCCGTTCGATGGGTATTTCCACGCCCAGATCACCCCGGGCGACCATGATACCGTCGGCGGCTTCGAGAATTCCATCCAGCCGAGCGTTTGGTATCGATCGTTCGATCTTGGCAATAACAAACGGATGGTAGCCCAAACCTGCCCCGGCGTTACGGACAGCGTTAATATCCGCTGCCGACTCGACAAACGATTGGCTTACCGCGTCGATACCCTGTTCCGCAGCAAATTTGAGACATTCGTGGTCGCGCTCCGTAAAGGCGCTGATGCCAAGGTCGATGTCCGGCAAGTTAAGCCCTTTGTGCGATAGTAGCTCTCCGCCGACTACGATCCGGCAATGAACGTCCTTTTCTTCCGCTGAGACCACCTGTATTTGGATGTAACCGTCGTTCAGGTACAAAATGTCGCCGGGTTTCACGGCCTGCGGAAGACGGGAAAAGGATACGGAAACCCGTTGCCTGTCACCAGTTATCTGTTCCGTAGTGAGGGTAAACGCGTCGCCGGACTTCAATTCGATCGGCTCATCAGCAAGCTGGCCGATGCGCATCTTGGGCCCAGGGAGATCGCCCATGATGGCAATCCGCTTCCCGACTTCACGCGATGCGGCACGGATATTTTCGATCACTTTCTTGTGGCCGATAAAATCGCCATGGGAAAAATTGAGGCGGGCTACGTTCATTCCGGCCCGGGTCATTTGTTCGATGACCTCAAGCGACTGGGAGGCCGGTCCGATGGTGCAGATGATCTTGGTTTTGTTGGCCGGAAGTTTCATGGGCACTTTTCTCCAATCTTTCGGTAGCAACCATCGAAAGATTTATATTTCATCCAAAGAAGCGTTATGAAAATATATTTGTATCTACAAAAAATATAAAAAACCTAAACCCTTATAATATTTCTCCTGGTTTGTTTACGATCAATTGGGTGCAAGCCATCTCGAAAAAATATCTGACGTCCCGGAAGTCTTTCCGGGGGTTTATTTCACAATGAGATCGAACGGTCGCTGGGACAGGGCCTCACAGCCGGTTTCATTGCCGACCACGGTGTAGCCGAAACACATGGCATGGTTGCTGTCGCTGTCCATCAATATCATGCTGAAAAAAACGTTCCCGCAACTTGCTATCCCGTAACGTGGTGACGGATGAGGCCCTCCTGGCTCACGGAGGCAACGAGCTTTCCGTCCCGGGTAAAGATTTGCCCATGATTCAATCCTTTGGCCCGGCTGGCGGTGGAACTCCTGATAACGTATAAAAGCCATTGGTCCATTCTAAAATCCCTGTGGAACCATAAAGCGTGATCCAGGCTGGCGATTTGTAAATTCGGCGCCCAATAACTATGCCCGTGTGGGTAAAGGGAGGTGTCCACCAGTCCGAAATCAGATGCATAGGCCAGCATATACTGGTGCACTTTCGGATCATCGGGCATTCTGTCGATGGCCTTGAACCATATATACTTAACCGGCTCCCTTTTTTCCGGAGCAAAGGGATTGATGGGATTCACGGGTCTCAACTCGATCGGCTTTTTGCACAAGATTTTTTCTCGAATCGAATCCGGTATCTTGTCAGCCACCTTCAAGGCGAGTTCCAGCTCCGATTCTATACCCTCCGGCCCGACGATCTCCGGTGCCCTGTCTTGATGATCGAATCCGGGCTCGTCGATTTGAAACGATGCCGCCATATTGAATATTGCGCGGCCTTTCTGTATGGCCACCACGCGGCGGGTGGTAAAACTCTTCCCTTCCCGGATAGCGTCGACTTCATAAACGATCGGTTTGGTCACATCTCCCATTCGGAGAAAATAGGCATGCAGGCTATGGGCTTTCCGATCCGGCGGTATGGTTTCATAAGCGGCCGATAGGGCCTGGCCCAGCACTTGACCGCCAAACACGCTGCCAAAACCCAGATCCTGGCTCTGGCCCCGGAAAATGTTCTCTTCTATTTTTTCCAATATTAGAAGCTGCAGTAATTCTTCCAATACGCTGTTCTCGTTACAAACACCCATGGTTCTCCTCGTTTACAGCTTTTAATCTTTTCTTTTCGAAAAATATGGTTATCCTGCTTTCGTTGTCAAAGGACCCAGCTTAATCGGTGAAAAATATCCTCGAAATTGATTAAATCACGGACCAAGGATTGACCGACAGTCCCTGCAAAAGATCTAAAACCGCTAAAGGCTGGTCGATAATAGCGCAGGCTCCGTTTTCCTTTAGCTCTTTTGAGGATCGAAAACCCCAGAGCACGCCAACGGGGAACATGCCGGCAGCAACGGCTGTTTTCATATCCGTCGCCATGTCACCAAGATACAGAAAATTAGATGGGGGTATCGACATTTTTTTCGCGATTTCAAGGGCTCCCTGTGGACTCGGCTTACGGGGAATCGAATCGCGCTCGCCGAAAACGACATCGAAATCCCATTTTGACAGAAAGGCGTCGACACAGGTTTTTGTCATGGCATCCAGCTTGTTCGACAAAATGGCAAGTTTAACGCCTTTGGTCTTCAATCGATCCAACAGATTGGGTATGCCGAAATAGAGTTTAGTCTTTACGTTAAAATTGCGACTATAATCTTCAACATATTCTTTCAGGCAGGCATCGATGTTTTTATCATTGCGTTGTTCTTCGGGCAAGGCCCGTTCTATAAGGGTTCTCGATCCATCTCCCACAAACTTCCGGTAAGTAGGGATGGCATGCGTTGGAAAACTTTTTTGGGACAGAACCCTGTTGACGGCATCACCGATATCCTCCAGGGTGTCGATCAATGTCCCGTCAAGATCGAAAAGTACGGCTTCAAATATCATTTTCTTTGTTACTTCAATCTTCTTTAAAGGGTTTATTCTACTTGCGATTCCAAGACTACGCAAAGAACGTCTAAATTCCAATCAAAAACGCTGAACGTCCATTCCGTCAACCATCGCGGTCGATGGCAAACGGTCCCCAGGTTTGACAAGTCGGCATGACTTCCAAACGGTTGATATTGATATGGGCCGGCAGGGTTGCCACCCAGTAAATCATTTCTGCAATATCCTCGGCGGTTATAGGCTGTGTTCCTTTGTACACTTTGGCCGCTTTTTCACCATCTCCCTTGAAACGAACCAAAGAAAACTCGGTTTCCGCCAGACCGGGTTCGATATTGGTTATGCGTATGAGCGTCCCGAACAGATCGGCGCGCAAATTAAGGGAAAATTGTTTTACAAAAGCTTTGGTGGCCCCATATACATTTCCGCCCGGATACGGCCAGTCACCGGCTACAGATCCGATGTTGACAATATGTCCTCGGTTTCGTGCGACCATGCCCGGCAGCACTGCCCGGGTACAATACGTTAGTCCCTTGATATTGGTATCCACCATGGCATCCCAGTCCGAAATGTCTGCCTTGTGGGCAGGTTCAAGACCCAGCGCAAGACCGGCATTGTTCACGAGGACGTCCACATCCGAGAATTTTTCGGGCAGATTGGACAGTTCGTTGATCACCGCTTCCCGATTCCGGACATCCAGGGGTACGATGTGAACAGAGGTTTCACCTCCCAGTTTTTTTTGCAATGTTTTTAATCGTTCTTTTCTTCTGGCCACCAGAACGAGCCGCCAACCTTCTTCTGCAAAGCGTCGGGTACAGGCTTCGCCGAAACCGGATGTGGCCCCGGTTATTAGGATAATACCGCTCATATAAAGTCTCCTTGCAATTTGAACCTGTCAAAAGGCGGTTTCATTTTTTCCACTTCCAACAGTTCTCGAGCATAATCAATCCTCCACATTTTCGCAATACATGAAAGGATCTTATAATAAATAGTTGTGCGCTGTCTTTTGAAAAGATTCGATTTGTTTTTTTTGCCAATGGATTCCTTTTTTTAATTCAGCGGCCATCAATTCCGCCACCGCCGGGGCCATTTTCATGGCGGCGCGGGCGTCTAAAAATAAGACCCGGCGGCGGCGGGCCAGAAAGTCCTCGACCGTGCGCGCCATCTCAGCTTTTACCGCCCAGATCACTTCCCCGCGAACGATGGAACCGCCGGGCAACGGCGCACCCCAAACGGGTTTATTTTTTATCAGCCTCTGTATTTCCAGTGCATCCGTCCCGTAATCCTTTAAATTCTCGAACTGATCGGCATGATGATGATACCCGTGTATCTGCAAAGTTTCGCTGACCGAGGGTCGATGGTTCAGGCGGGCAACGACAATTCCTTGGTCCACGGTCTCTTGGGCCATCTTGCGGTACGTGGTCCATTTTCCGCCGGCGATGGTTACCAAGCCGGTTCGTGAAATCGACAGGGTGTGCTCTCTTGAAATCCGGGCGGTTTCAAAATGCTGTTTGCCGCTCACCAGAGGGCGAAGACCGGCAAACATGCTGAGAACATCTCCGGGTTCAGGGTCTTTGGTAAGATATCGTGCGGTATGCTTTAACAGAAATTCTATTTCATGGTCCATGGGCAAAGGCTCCATGGACACATCCTCCACCGGCGTGTCGGTGGTACCCACAAGAACCCGGTGGTGCCAGGGAATCGCGAAGAGCACCCGGCCGTCGTCGGTGTGGGGCACCATGATGGCGGTTTCCCCCGGCAGAAAAGATCTGTCCAAGACAATGTGAACCCCCTGACTGGGCCGCATGAACGGCAACATCCCAGGGTCATCCATCCGGCGGATCCGGTCGCTGAAGACGCCCGTAGCATTGATGACCGCCCGGGATTTCAATTCATACTCCCGGCCGCTTTCCAGATCCCGGGCAATGACGCCTCCCACAAGACCGTTTTTTTTGATCAGCTTTTCGGCCTCGAAATAATTGATGAGCGTTCCCCCCTGCTCGGCAGCGGTCTGCACCAGGTTAACCACCAGACGGGAATCGTCGAATTGCCCGTCGTGATAGATAACCCCGCCCCGCAACCCATCGGTTTCAACCGTCGGAATTTTCTCCAGGGTTTCTTCTTTGGATAGAATTTCCGAGGGGCCAAAGCCTTCTTTGCCGGCCAGCATGTCGTAAAGTTTCAAGCCGATCCCGTAAAACGGCCCTTCCCACCAGTCATAGGTCGGAACGATGAACGGCAGATCGTGTACGAGATGAGGTGCGTTGCGCCGCAATATGCCGCGCTCCTTCAAAGCCTCTAAAACCAGGGCCACATTTCCCTGCTGCAGATAGCGAACGCCCCCATGAATCAATTTGGTGCTTCGGCTGGACGTTCCGGATGCAAAGTCGTTTTGCTCCAAAAGTACGATCCGGTAGCCCCGGGAGGCGGCTTCCAGGGCAACCCCCACACCGGTGGCGCCCCCGCCGATCACAATAAAATCCCATTTCTGACCGGCATCGGCAATTCTTTCGAGCATTTCTTCTCTGTTCATCATGTTACCCCATCGTTAGAAAAATCGACCCGCCGCCTTTTTGGGCCGCCGAACGGTTCAAGCCCCGCAGAAGAACCCTTGCTGTGCGGGTTGGATTTGGATCCCAAAAACGACAACACCCGATCCGGATAGTTTGTAAAAACCCCGTCCACACCCAAATCGTCCATCCTTGCAATATCTTCAGGATGATTTACCGTGTAGACAAAAACCTTTAAATTCCGGTCATGAGCATCGGTGATGAATTCACGATTGACAAATTCAATGCTTATATGGACCGAATAGGCCGCCAGCTTTTGCGCAAAAAGTGCATAATCTAACGGGACGCCTGCGATCAGGGCGCCGATTCGAATTCGGTCGTCAAGCTTTTTTACAGCGGCGATCTCATGATGATTGAACGAAGAAACCAGAAAATTGTTTACGTCCCAATGGGTTCGAGTCCTGTCCTGAATCACCTTTGACACCCATGCCGCGGTGCCCGGCACCTTCAGCTCGATGTTGATACCGGCCCGTTCCGATACCAGGTCGATCACTTCTTCGAGGGTGGGGATTTTCTCCCCCTGGCCGGCGTCCAGTGTTCGCAGGTATGAAAACGTTTTTTCCCATACGTAACCGCTGCCGTTGGTGGTTCGTTCGAGCCGGTTGTCATGGATGACCACCAGATGCCCCTCCACAGGATAAACGTCCACTTCGACCCAGAGGGCCCCGAGTTCCAAAGCCTTTGCAATGGACTTGAGCGTATTTTCAGGCGCATGCCCCATGGCACCTCGATGTCCGATACACAGCATAACACCTCCAATGGATACTATGGATTTGCGTCATGACAGCCCCCGACGACTGAAAAGGTTTGATGTCCTTCGATCTGCATACATCAACTTGCTGGCATTGTCATTTTTTTTGATACTCCGAGGTCCTTTGGTGAAATAAAAGCGCAGGATCAGCAACGTCTTTGGAAATGATCCACGCTTTCTTTTTTTCTCTATGGGTTTGTTTCGAACAGCGCTTGCATCGCACGCGGAATTTCCGGGGTCTCCAGTGTTTCCGGGCCTTTTCTCTTCTGAAGATGCAGTGTGAGGGCCCGGGCATGCAACGCCAGCCGGTCGAAGGCAAGATTGCGACGAAGATAGCTTACGGACCGCGTCGAACCGTAACGTGCGTCCCCCACCACCGGATGTCCGGATATTTTTGCATGGCGCCGGATCTGATGTTTGCGGCCGGTGAGGAGCTCTATTTCCACCATGGTGTAGCGGGTGCTGCGGTGGAGGATCCGGAACCGGGTCTCGCAGGGAAGACGACGGCCGGAGCCTTGGGGATGACGGCGTCCGCCCGCAGTTTTGGAAAGGGGCCAGCGCCACTTCCCCCATGAATCGTGGCCTTTCGGGTTTTCCAGCCGGCCGTGCAAAACACCCACATACCGCTTTTTGACCTCCCGAGATTCAAACTGTTCTGAAAAAAATCGAAACGTCTTCGGGTCGCCGGCCAGCAGGATCACGCCGCTGGTTTCCTTGTCCAAACGATGAACCGGGTTGACCCCAAAATCGGGATCGCCATCCATCTGTATCCGGAGTTGGGGTTCGTTTTGAATCAACGTGGACACTAAAGCGCAAAGATCCCTGCCGGGTTGGTTGTGCACGGTAATCCCCGCAGGTTTATCCACGGCCACCCAACCTTTTCCAACGGCAATCACCGGTATCTGTATCGATTCTCTTTCATTGGTTTTCATCTGCACCTTAGGCTCATTGCCGGATCTTTGTCCCCGTTATCTGTCCGGCAACGTATGGTTTTACACCCTTTCACTCCGCCCCATATAACGCTGTGCGGCATTTATTTTCTTTTATACAACAATGTGATCCAATTATTCAACTATTGAATAAAAACCGTGGGTCTTATTTAAATCGCCGTCTCCCTTTACATCGAGGCGACAAACATCGTGAAAATAAAGGACAAGGGTCAACCGGGACTGGAGGAGGAAGTGCAACAAATCAACTTCGTGGGAATTAGATTATAACACAATTCGCGCAAATAAAAAGGCAGGGCCGTATGTGCCCCGCCTGTATTAGCCCGATAGACTCTTTTTGCATAATCACATCTGAGGCTACCAAGCGTCATAAACTTATAGCTTCCCTAAATGCCGTTATTAGACTCGGTGCACATCATTTATTTTGCGTATTTGCAGATGACCGATGGGTAAGATGCACGCACATCCGAGAAACCATACCCGTAAAATAATACGTAAAACGATCCTGTCAATCGTTCGGCTCGATGAGAGCGGTTCCTGGAAGTGTGTTTTTAAATAAATTCTGTAATACGGCCAATTAAAGACCCTTATCATTTTTAAAATAACACGCTGTTAAACTCTGAACGTTTTTTTTATGGTCCTATGATGTTGGTGGTGCTGTGGAAGGGGATATGGCAATGTTGGCGTCATAGGCGTTATTTTTCGTACTATCCAAATTAGCAGAGGACCACGGGTGAGCCCAAGGTACGATTTAATGTAAAGATAAAAGATAAGATCTAAGATTTGTTCTTTTCTGATTTAAACCGATTTTCTTTCTGATGTTCTTTCGGTGCGTATCAACGGTTCGTGGGGATATATTTAGAATTCCGGCTATCTTTTTTGTGGTATTGCCGTGCTTTATCATATTCGCTATCTGAGTTTCAGTGGGCGTTAGGTTTAAATGTTTCATCGACATTCTTCGAGTAAATGGATTTGCAATTTCTTTTAGATTAGATTCCATAATATCCAAAAACGCATTTTGTCGGTCATCCAATTTGGTTTTTCTCATTTTTGAAAAATAAGGTTCAATCAATTCCTTTACATTGGTCAATACACTGTCCTCTATTTCTATTTTATCCGCTTTTCTTTTTTTCAACAAAACTTCCATTGCCGTGTTAAGCTCCTGAAGACTTTTTGTTTTCATTTCCAACTCTACTGCTTTTTTCTTCAGCTCTTCGTGTACTTTCTGCAAAGCCTTCTCTGCATCCTTTGTTTTGGTAATATCTTTAACAGCGGTAATAAAATATTTTGGTTCTCCCGATTTTTTTCGAACAAGAGATACCGTCAGATTGACCCAAACGATGGAACCGTTTTTTTTGAAGTAACGCTTTTCTACGGATAAAGTTTGAATTTCACGGGATAGTAACCGGCGGACATATTCTAAGTCGGTATCAAGATCATCCTGGTGGGTAATCTCTTGGAAATTATGCTTTAACATTTCCTCAGGTTTATATCCAACCATATCACAAAAGTGCTGATTGATTCGAAGAAAACGTCCTTCCGGCGAAACGTGCGCGATACCGATGGCAGCTTGCTCGAATGTGCTCCGAAATCGTTCCTCGCTTTCCTTCAGCACTTCCTCCAACTGCTTGCGTTTGGTAATGTCTTGAAATGTGCCGGAAATCCGAAGCGGCGCTCCTGTTTTATCCCATTCCACTTCACCCTTTGAATGGGCGAAACCTAACGTCCCGTCCTTTCGGAGGAAATGAAATCCGATGTCGAAAGACTTTAATCCCCTTAAGGCGTCCTCAAGGGTTTTGATTACGAAATTTTTGTCATCGGGATGAATATGTTTTCTGAACAGTTCGTGCGTAGCCTCCACCTCTCCCGGCTCATACCCATAAAGACGGTACTGTTCATCAGACCAATAACCTTCACCCGTTTGAACATTTCTGTTCCAGCTTCCCACGTTCGATATTTTCTGTGCCAAATTAAAACGAACTTCGTTTTCTTTCAGAGCCTTTTCTGCCTTTTTCCGTTTAGAGGCCTCTTTGTCTAACGCTTTAATCCTTTGCTCTAATTTTTCATAAGTTGGTTTTTTGGCCATTAGAAACACTCCCGTTGCAAAAAAAAGTTGGTTCTTTTCCAATTTGGTTGGAAAAGAGGGTCCGAATATAAAGAATGAACCTTAAAATATGTACGTGTTCAGGGGGTGCGCTTCCCCGAGTAACGATATCTGCCCGCTCGTGCCTCGCTTGGCAGGCGGGTTGGCGGAGTGGCTTCGTTATTTCAATGGCTTAGCCGTGGGGAGACCGCGGCTCCAGCATACTTTTTGCGATTCTTTATATTCTGGATCAGGAGAATTCTGTCATTAAAGGCGTCATATTGTCAATATGACGGGCAGCATTTACTGCTTAACAGCAACCAAAACTATACCCAATTTTTTTTCCAACGCGTTGATTTGTTCAAGCTCTTTATCCTCAACTATCGCAGGATTAATGTCATAACATGAAAAGGCCAACAATGGCTTCCCGAGATCATTCTCCAGAGACTGAATGGCCTCCAGGCTTGAGCTTTCGATTTTGGAAAGGCTACACAACATGATAAACCTCCTTTTTTGAAATGATGGATGTGGACCCTCTAATACTATATGCCATCCACGGTTTAAATCAATGGTTTTAGGGGGGCGTCTTATATTTCAAGCACAGAATGGCAGATCGGGTTGAAGGTACCCGTGATATGCTTTGCATTTCTTTCGATACCGGCACTGCCGGCAAACATCAACGTGTTTGCGTGGATTTCCTTTTTTCGGACAGAGAATGTATATTTCGTTTTTTTCACGCTTCATATTCGTCCTGTTATTTTAGGGAACACCCCATAAATATCTTTGGAAAACAGTTTGGTAGAATTTCTTTCAAATGTTTTTTGAAACCATGTTACGGGACTTATTGGAACCTGTTTCAAGCGTTTTTTTCCATATCCCGAAGATGATCCTTTGCTTATTTAAAGGATCTCCTTAAAGTCTCTGACTTAAAAAAATCAACTTAAATGTGAAGAACGCCTTCAAGTCCAGGAAAGCTGACGAAAAGTATAGGCTGCTATTAGTATCGCCAGCAAAACCAAAATGATCCACTTGATGACGTGCTTAATTATAGGCGTTTTTTTTCTTTCGGTTTTCATCGGCAAGTTCATTGACGTAAAAACTTTAAGAGCACCGGATTAATGGATTTTCAAAAATCCCCGACAAACTGTTATTTAGGATAATCTTTGTGCCGGTAATTTTCAAGGGTTCTTCTCCAATTTAGTTGGAGAAGAGGGTCCAAGGATTCAAGGGGTCAAGGATTCAAGGGTTTGTTTTCTAAA
>Ga0209165_10000116_pt1 | contig 38279 bp, 35 predicted proteins | sample tdAd001_FD_187122 | JGI IMG/M metagenome (GOLD analysis project Ga0209165, IMG submission 187122) | Marine sediment microbial communities from the Atlantic coast under amendment with organic carbon and nitrate - tdAd00.1 (SPAdes)... | ecosystem: Environmental > Aquatic > Marine > Coastal >... | reverse complement strand
ATTGCTCGAGCTGGGTCGCACCATGATGGTTGATGCCAAAATTGTATTTCTCGACGAAGTTGGCGCGGGGGTCAATCGAACCCTGTTACGCGAGATCGGCGATGCGATTATCAAGTTGAATCAGGAAAAGAATTACAGCTTTTGCATGATCGAACACGACATGGACTTCATCTCACGTCTTTGTGATCCGGTGATTTGCATGGCCGAGGGTGCGGTCCTTGCCGAGGGTACGGCCGCTGAAGTCAAAAACAACGAGGAAGTGATCGAAGCCTATCTCGGGCGAGGGCTAAAGCACAAGGAGGCCGCGACATGAGCTTTCTGAGTGGCAAAAATCTGGTTGGTGGTTATGGCGGTGCAGATATCCTCAAGGGCTGCACTATAGACGTCAACGAAGGTGAAATCGCGGTAATCGTCGGTCCGAATGGCGCCGGTAAATCCACCGCCATGAAGGCCCTGTTAGGAATGCTCGAATTGAAACAGGGTGAGATTCTCTTTCGCGGCAAGGATATTTCCAGGTTAACACCGCAGGATCGCATCGCCGAGGGGATCGCCTTCGTGCCGCAGACCAGCAACGTGTTCACCAGTATGACCGTCTACGAGAACCTCGAAATGGGTGCTTTTTTACGCGATGACGATATCAGCGCAACCATCGAGCAAATATACGAGCTGTTTCCGATCCTGGCGGAAAAAAAGAATCAGCTCGCCGGTGAACTCTCCGGCGGACAACGTCAGCAGGTCGCGGTCGGCCGCGCCCTGATGTCGCAACCCGCGGTGCTGATGCTGGATGAACCAACCGCCGGCGTATCACCAATCGTCATGGATGAGCTGTTCGATCGTATTCTCGAGGTACGCCAGAGTGGGGTTGCCATCCTGATGGTCGAACAAAATGCACGCCAGGCCCTGCATATTGCCGACCGTGGGTTTGTACTGGTGGTTGGTGAAAACCGACATACCGATAGCGGCCAGGCCTTACTCGCCAATCCCGAAGTGGTACGGTCTTTCCTGGGGGGTTAAATGGAAGCCGTTACCGATTTTGTCAATGCCGTTGTCCTCCTGCTCAACTTTATCGTTGTACCCGGATTAGCCTACGGCTCGCAACTGGCTCTCGGTGCGTTGGGCATTACGCTGGTTTTCGGCATCCTGCGCTTCGCCAATTTCGCCCATGGCGACACCATGGCTTTCGGTACCATGATTACGATTCTGGTGACCTGGTGGTTGCAATCGAAGGGTATCAACCTGGGCCCGCTGCCGACTGCCCTGCTGGCATTGCCTGCCGGCATCGTGCTGACAATCGGTTTACTGGTCGTCACCGATAAGACCGTGTATCGCTACTATCGGCACAGCAAAGCGGTACCGGTAACTTTCATGATCGCGTCGATGGGCGTGATGTTCATGACCAATGGCATCGTGCGCTTCGTCATCGGACCCAACGACCAGCGTTTCCTCGATGGCGAGCGCTTCATCATACGGGCGCGAGATTTCAAAACCATGACCGGATTGAGCGAAGGACTCAGCGTCAAGGTATCGCAGGGATTAACCATCGTAATTGCAATTATTCTGGTTGCCCTGCTGTTCTGGTTTTTGCAAAAAACCCGCATGGGCAAGGCAATGCGAGCCTATTCGGACAACGAAGACCTGGCGCTACTCTCGGGCGTCGATCCTGATAGAGTCGTGCTGGTGACCTGGATAATTACCGCAACCCTGGCGACGATTGCCGGCACTTTATACGGCCTCGACAAAAGCTTTAAGCCCTTTACTTACCTGCAATTACTATTACCCATGTTTGCGGCCGCGATTGTTGGCGGTATTGGTAATCCGATCGGAGCAATCGTCGGCGGCTATGTCATCGCCTTTTCCGAAGTTATAGTGACCTATGCCTATAAGAAGGTATTTGTCTACTTGTTACCCGTGAGCATGGAACCGGAAGGATTGCTGCAACTGCTCTCTACCGATTACAAATTCGCGGTGTCCTTCGTCATCCTGGTACTGGTGTTACTGGTGAGGCCTACCGGCATAATGCGGGGTAAGCTAATATGAGCAACTCCCGCAAAACCCGGCTCGCCTTTGCCGCGATTGCATGCCTGTTACTGATAATCGGCTTTGCCCAGTCCTGGAACGTAGCACTGGGTATTCTCAATCTGTGCCTGATTTCCGCGGTGATGGCGCTTGGCGTCAACATGCAATGGGGTTATGCCGGTTTACTCAACGTCGGCGTAATGGGTTTTGCTGCGTTAGGGGGTATGAGCGCGGTACTGGTATCACAGGCGCCAATCGCCGAGGCCTGGAACGCAAGCTGGGGACGTTTGCTGATCGCCGCGATTTGTTTCCTGACTACCATCAGTGCAGCGGTTTTCTGTTATCGCAGGCTGCTCCCGGGTCGTCAGCGCACGCTGGCGTTGACGCTAGTAATTATCATCGGCCTGGCGCTGACGCGAAGCTTTCTCGATCCCGCTATTTCATCGATCGAAGCGATCGAACCCGCGAGGACTGGATTTCTCGGGGGTATGGGCTTACCGATTATTTTTTCCTGGGTTATCGGTGGATTTGTCGCCGCCGGGATCGCCTGGTGTATCGGCAAGGTGGCGCTTGGCCTGCGCGCCGATTACCTGGCCATAGCGACACTCGGAATCTCTGAAATCATCATCGCGGTTTTGAAAAACGAAGACTGGCTGACACGCGGAGTAAAAAATGTAACCGGCCTGGCGCGCCCGGTACCTTACGAAATCAACCTGCAGGTCAGCACCTGGTTCATCGATATGATGCGTTGGTGGCATAGTGGCTCGCTGGCTGGCCTGACTGAAGTCGAGCAACAACAGGCGTTGAAACAATTAGTCATCGGTGGCTCGAGTATCTTCGTCAAATCCTGTTATACCGGTTTGTTTGCAGGGGTCCTGATCTTCATCCTGTTACTCAGCGTAAAAGCGTTGAACTCCCCCTGGGGACGCATGATGCGAGCAATTCGCGACAATGAAATTGCGGCCGGCGCTATGGGCAAAGACGTTACGCGACGTCATCTCGAAATTTTTGTCATCGGTTCGGCGGTTATCGGCATAGGCGGGGCAATGTTAACTACCCTCGATGGACAGTTCACTCCGACTTCTTACCAGCCGCTACGTTATACCTTTCTGATCTGGGTCATGGTGATCGTGGGTGGTTCGGGCAACAACATGGGCTCGGTGCTGGGTGGCTTTCTGATCTGGCTGGTCTGGGTCGAGGCCGAACCGGTTGGCGTCTGGTTGATGCAGGTGGGGACCGGATGGCTCGACGATAATAACGCGGTTCGCATTCATCTGATCGCAAATGCGCAGCACATGCGTCTGTTTTTCATGGGCCTGGTGCTACTGCTGGTACTTCGCTTCAGTCCCGGCGGCATCCTGCCTGAAGTCGTCAAAAAACAGCATTAAAAAAGTCCGGCGCGCATTCACGGGCCAGGCTCTGTTGCGGCACACTATACTTAATGGATTTTAATCGTATTCCATTTACCGTTGCCGATTTCCAGTTCCTTGTAAGCACCGAAAACTTCACCAACCTCGTTGAATTCGACATTGGTAGCCCCCTGGTAATCGACATCGCCGCCAGCGGCGATGATCTTCAAAGCCTTACCAAGTTCGCCCGGGCCGATTTTCTTGCCTGGGGCATTCGCGACCATCATCATCTTCGACTGCAGTGCAGCGCGATCCGCTGAACCGGCGGCCTGCATTGCCAGCACGATCAACGCGGCAGCATCATAAGACTCAGGCACGAAGGGCCCGTCTCCGGTAATACCGTTAGCCTTCGCATAGGCCATAAAGGCCTCTGCACCAGACGCACCACCCGGCAAAGTTGCAATCGAACCATCCAGGTCCGAACCAATAGCCGCAAGCAGTGAATCACCAACCATACCGTCAGCCATGACAAAACTATCGAATGCATCGGCGTCGATAGATGCCTGGATAATACCTTTGCCACCCTGGTCGACATATCCGAAAACAGCAAGATGCTTGGAACCGGAAGCAGACAATGCGCCTACTTCCGCCGAGTAATCGGCCTTGCCATCTTCGTGTGCGGCGCTAATCGAAATTTTACCGCCCAGCGCCTTGAAAGCCGTGCTGAAGGACTCGGCGAGCCCCTTACCATAGTCATTATTGGTATAGGTAACGGCGACTTCATCGATGCCACGACCTTGCAGCACGGTAGCGAGAACCTGGCCCTGGCGGGCATCGGAAGGCGCGGTGCGATAGAAAAATCCCTTGTCATTAATCGTCGATAAGGCGGGTGATGTTGCCGAAGGCGACACCATTACCACTCCGTTCGGTACCGCGACATTATTGGTTATCGCAGTGGTTACCCCGGAACAATCGGCGCCCATGATCGCCGCCACGCCATCAGCAGTAATTAGCCGCTCGGCAACCGAAGAAGCCGCGGCAGCATCGATACAGGTAGAATCGCCGCGTACGCTGACGACCGTTTGACCACCGAGTAAATTACCCGATTTTGAAGCCTCCGCCAGCGCCAGTTCGGCACTAGAAGCCATTCCGGGGGTAAGCGATTCTATCGGCCCGGTGAAGCCCAGAATAACGCCTATCTTTATGTCCTCGGCAGCAACTGGTGCCGACAATGCGAGCAAAGCTGAAGCGATAAGCAACTTTTTCATTGGATACTCTCTCGAAATTATTTTAGTTATATACTCTGCCGAATTTACAGACATTCCGGAATCTGGCGAACAATACTAGCACTGTTTTTCAGACCATGCATGTTGTGAGAATGCCATGCACCGGCAAATTTGTTTGTTTTTACTGGCGTTTTTTATGTATTTCAGGCATTTTTCACTGTTTTTCGCAAGCAATCAAAATACCCATCTATGGATGTCAGTATGACCAGTAGTCCTATACGCTCCAGCTGGCGTAAATTTCCGATCGAGCAGCAGCCTGACTATCCGGATCAGGATCATTTGCGGGAGGTGGAAAGCAGGTTAGCCGCGTTACCCCCATTGGTATTTGCGCAGGAAATTCGCGACCTGAAACAAAATCTCGCCGACGTCGGTAGCGGAAATGGTTTCTTGCTGCAGGGCGGCGACTGCGCTGAATCATTTGCCGAGTTCAGTGCCGATAAAATAAGGGATACCTTCAAGGTACTGCTGCAAATGGCAATTGTACTCACTTTTGCCGGTCGACGTCCTGTCACCAAGATCGCCCGCATGGCGGGACAGTTCGCCAAGCCGCGTTCAGCCGATTTCGAGGAAATCAACGGCGTAACACTGCCGAGTTTCCGGGGTGACATCATCAACGCAGCCTCTACCGACCCCGCTTCCAGGGTGCCTGACCCCGAGCGTATGCTGCAGGCCTACAATCAAAGCACTTCGACACTCAATCTGCTGCGCGCCTTTGCGCAGGGAGGACTTGCCGACTTGCACCAGGTGCACCGCTGGAACCTGGACTTTGTCGACGCCAGTCCCAGCAAGGATCGTTACCTGAAAATGTCGAAGCGCATAGAAGATGCGCTGGCATTCATGGAAGTTTGCGGAATCACCGCGCAGAATTCGCCAATGCTTCACGAAACCCGGTTGTTCACCTCGCACGAGGCATTACTGCTGAACTACGAAGAAGCATTGTCACGCATCGATTCGTTTACCGGCAAATGCTACAACTGCTCTGCCCATTTCGTCTGGATCGGTGAACGTACCCGCCAGCTCGACCACGCGCATGTAGAGTTCTTCAAGCAGATTGAAAATCCGGTCGGCGTCAAGATTGGTCCGACGACGAAAGCTGACGATTTACTGCGCCTGATCGACGCGCTGAATCCTGATAACGAGGCCGGAAGATTGACCCTGATCACCCGGATGGGAGCCGACAGGTTGCCCACCGTACTACCGGCATTGATTCGTGCCGTCAAGGCAGAGGGACGCAACGTCGTCTGGTCATCGGACCCCATGCACGGCAATACGGTTAAAGCCAGCAGTGGCTTCAAGACCCGTCAGTTCGACGATATTCTGCGCGAATTACATCAATTTTTTGCGGTACATGAGGCCGAGGGAACTTATCCGGGAGGCATTCATCTCGAAATGACCGGCGAACATGTCACCGAGTGCACCGGTGGCGCCTACAAAATTTCTGACGCAGACCTCGGTACACGCTACCTGACCAGCTGCGACCCCAGGCTAAACGCCGACCAGGTGCTCGAACTTGCTTACCTGATTGCAGATGCGTTCAAGCATGTGCAGCCCGCACCCAATCAATAAATCTTATTTTCTCTGGAACAGCACTATGATCGATACAGCCCCGAGCAAGCTAGCTCTAGTACTGCAGGCAGGTCAGTTTGCTATGACCGCTGAAACTTCACCACCCGATGCGGCCTCGGCACAGACAGTGCTCGATCGGGTCGCCTGTCTGAAAGGTGTTGCCGACGCGGTTAACGTCACCGACGGAGCAAGTGCTCGCGTTCATATGTCGGCACTCGCTGCAGCCGCAATCATGGTGCGCGAAGGTATCGATCCGGTATTGCAATTAACCACGCGCGATCGCAACCGGCTGGCGCTGCAGGGGGATGTCGTCGGCGCCGCCGCCCTCGGGATTCATAACTTTCTGTGCCTGACCGGCGACAAGATGGCTGCCGGGGATCAACCCGATGCAGCTGAAGTATTCGAAATCGATAGTGGCGAGCTGATGCGCCAGATGCGGGATATGCGCGATGCGGGAACCTTCCCTTCGGGCCGCGAGATCAGTCCGCCTCCCGCACTTTTCCTCGGCGCCGCGGAAATGCCTGCGGAACCCGGGGACAACTGGCCGGCCGCGCGACTGCAGGCTAAAATTGACAACGGAACGCAGTTTTTTCAAACCCAGTACTGCTTTGAGCTCGACAAGGTAAAGCGTTACTGCCAGGCGCTGGTCGACGGCGGGTTCACCGAACAAGCCCATTTCCTGATCGGTATCGGCCCGCTGGCCTCGGCCAGGTCGGCGCGCTGGATGAACGATAATCTGTTCGGCGTGCATGTCCCGGACGATATTATCAAACGCCTCGAAAACGCTTCTGATCAAAAAGCCGAGGGACGTGCCATTTGTGCCGAGTTATTGCAGGGCTTCGCTGAAATCGAAGGTTGCGCCGGTGCGCACCTGATGGCACCGCATCAGGAGGCTGCCTGTGCCCAGGTCATCCAGGAATCGGGGTTGCTCGAGATCAGGAATGAACCAGGCTCATAATTCTCTCAGACGTAGATGCCTGGGTTACGCGAGCAACTATTTGCGCGTGCTAATAGCCTAGAGCCCGTAGCTGCATCAGACACCAGCTTATGCGTATCCTGAATGCTATGCCGGATACGAATATTCTATGGCTTATATCGCTCTGGTATTATGCGTGCAGCTTTTGTACTGTAAAGCCATGTTTGTATTAATCCGAACTCTGTGTGTCGGGCTGAGCCTGTTTCTGGTCAGCATTGTTACGACACCATTGGACGCGCAACAGATCCGCGAGATTGAGCAGGATTATCGAGGAATTCGTGTCGAACAGGTGGTAGCCGGGCTCGGTGTTCCCTGGGGCATGGCATTCCTGTCTCCCGGGCAACTTTTAATTACCGAACGTGCCGGGACCGTGCGGCTGCTCGACATAGAGAATGGTTCTAGCGTGAACCTGGCCGGCACACCCGAAGTCGTCGCCGAAGGCCAGGGAGGCATGCTCGATGTCGCTATCGGGCCTAACTATGCAGCCGAAGGCTGGATTTACTTCACCTACACTAAACGTTCCAGGTCCGAGACTGCGACGACACTGGCGCGCGCGCGCTTATCCCGGCATCGTCTGCTCGACTGGGAAGATTTACTGGTCACCGATTCAGCAACCGACGCCAGGCGTCACTTTGGCAGTCGCATTGCTTTCGACGACAAGGGTCATGTATTTTTTGGCGTTGGCGATCGTGGTGAACGCGACATGGCACAGGACTTGAGCAATCACATCGGCACGATTATGCGTCTCAATCTCGATGGCAGTGTACCGACCGACAATCCCTTTGTCGGTATCGACAATGCTCGCGATGAAATCTGGAGCTATGGGCATCGCAATCCTCAGGGCCTGCTGTTCGATCGGGTTACCAATCGACTATGGTCGATCGAACATGGCCCCCGTGGGGGCGACGAGTTAAACCTTATCATCAAAGGTCGTAATTATGGCTGGCCGGTAATCAGCCATGGCAAAGAATACTGGGGGCCGATATCGATCGGTGAAGGTACCAGCAAACCTGGCATGGAAGCGCCGCGTAAAGTTTATATTCCATCAATCGCACCTGGTAGTTTGATCATTTATCGCGCTGATGCGTTTCCGCAGTGGCGCGGGAATTTGTTTGCCGGCGCCCTCAAACTGCGTCACCTGAACCGGATCGTGCTGTCTGATTCGGGCCAGGTAATCGATGAAGAACGTATCCTGGAGGATCTGGGTGAACGCATCCGCGCCCTCGCCCAGGGACCCGAAGGCTGGGTTTACTTCTCTACCGACAGTGGGCGCATCTTACGCATACGCCCCCCACAATGATCAACCAGCTCCTCGAGGTAGCGGTGCAATGCCCTTATTGCTGGGAAGAAATCACCCTGTTAATCGATGCTTCGATCGAAATGCAGGAGTACGTCGAGGATTGTGAAGTCTGTTGCCGTCCAATCGATTTCGTTGTCGAGGTAGACGAACAGGGCCTGGCAAAGATAGATGCGCGACTGCAGCATGAATGAAAGACTCAGACTGGCACTATTCCTGGTTACGCTGCTAACCTGGAGCCACTCCGACGCCACGCCCCGCTGGGTTGAACACGCTTCGCTACCAGGTCCAGATACGACCGGGGTTGGGCAGTCGCGCTTCGATCAACTGTTTTTGCTCGACCAGAATCACTACCGAATTCCCTACCCATTTTCGAGGTTAACCGGGTTTCTCGACTCACGAATTGAAAACGTCGATTACAGCGGTGTACGCCAGGTATTCGTTCCTTCAGGCAGGTCCCTGCAACGTGATGCGCCGGCGCCAGACTATTTCAGTTTTCCGCGTATGGTAATTGCCCTTGAGGGCGAACCGGTAACAACCGATGGTGAGGCCGGTCTGGTACTGGAATATCGGTTGTTTATCGCGCATCAGCCAAAAACCGAAACGCTTGAAGTCATCAGCTATAACGATTCAGCCGGCCGATTTGAATTTCAGATCGTCGAAAACTATGCTGCAAACAAAACCCCGCGAGTACAGGCAGCGAACCGCGCCATGTGTTTGAGCTGCCATCAAAACGCAGCGCCTATATTTCCCAGCCGACCGTGGAGCGAGACCAGCTTCAATGTCAGGATTGCCAACAAACTGATCGCAGCCCTGCCGCAGCAATACAATTCATTGATTGGAATCGTGACCAACGATGCCGGCGTTATCGATGTTCTGGCTGCGCGTGCCAACTACCTTGCCGCGGCGCAATTAATCTGGCGACAGGGATGCGCTAGCAGGCTCTGTCGCGCCTCCATGTTACGCGCAGTTCTGCAATACCGACTCAGTGGTGAAGCGAACTTTGACTCGAGTGACAAGCGTTACCGGCATGATTATTACGGCGAACTGACGCGCAACTGGAAAACCCGCTGGCCGATGGGACTGGCGCTGGCAAATAGTCGCATTATCGATCGCGATCCGTTTACAGCCGAAGCGATAAGCTTCGAACAAGGCGCTTTGTTTCCGCGGCCCGCGCATGCAACCTGGCATGCTCCCGATGCGGTGCTGGCAAGCGGTATCATTTACCGTCTCGGCGGGTTTTTCACTCGAGCCGATATCAAGCGTATTGATCGCCATCTGATCGCTCTGGGCAGTACCAGGCGAATCTTGATTCGACAGCATGAGGCTAGCTGCAAACTGGTAACGGGTGACACTTCGAGTCATGTTTTAGTCTGTGGCGACAAAACCACGGCAACAGGTCTGCAGGCGGACTTCGAGATCGAAATGCAACAAGGTGAAGCAGGGTCGATACGCATAATGCAATTACGTGTACCCCGGGACTCCAACCTGCTACAGCCGGACATCGTCCGTCTGTCGCGGTTTCGAGGGGGACTCGAAATAGAGCCCGGCAACAGCGCCAACGGGTTGTCACTAAGGCTCGCCAACGGCGATCGAATAAAATCCTTACTGCTACGTTGGGACGACTCGCTAGCATCGGGCGAGGTCAGTCTCAGTATGGAGATCGCCGCCGAGTTTCGGCTGATTGATCAGGCCCTGACAGAAATCGTGGAAAACAATCAGCGCGGTATCGGTGACAGCCTGGCAGATAGGGTGTTCCGGCGCCGGGCAGTTATGCGTGAACTGATGCAGACCCTGGGCATGCAACCCCTGCAGTGGTTCGAGGCCGTTCGATCATCGTCCGTAGCAACGCAACCTGCTCCACCTGAACTCAGCGGAGAACTGGCCTTACTGGTACCCTATTGCGCCCATTGTCACGCCGGCGATACCGTTAACCCACCCGGTTTCCTCGCCGGCGATCAGCCGCGGGCAAGAATAGTGCAATGCGCGCCACGCATCCTGGCGCGGTTGAAAGCCGGGCAGGCTGATTCCAGTTTTACCGGCTCACCGATGCCACCCCCGGCCTCTCTTGAGATCAGTGGCACGACTAGCGCCGACTGGCCGCATAGCGATCATTATCATGCGCTTGTCGCCAGTGTCGAAAAGCTGGTTGCAGCTACCTCGTCCGACGGCGCTTTCCGACGCTTACCAGCCTGTCTCTCCGCTATCGACGAATAGCGAACCGGGTGATCCCCGGGACCGCATCGCAATCGCGAAGCTGTAGTTTGCTAACCCGGGCGTAATCGGGTCCGACTCGAATTTGCCCTATTACCCTCGAAACTGAATCCGCTTCACCCTGTAGTAAAAACTCGACCCGACCATCATCCAGATTGCGCACGTATCCACAGATATTTTCGGCCTGTGCATGGCGCATAACAAAATAGCGAAAGCCGACCCCCTGTACTCGACCTGAAACCAGCCCCTTGACGCTACGAAGCATTTTCATTGCACGCATCGATGAAGGTTTTAAGTTCGGCAACGGTACATACGCTTAGCCATATCTCTTTGGACATCTTACCCGGGCTTTAACCTGGCCAGGATCGCGTCACGCTCAAGCTTCCAGAATTCGGCCCATTGCGCCAGTAATTGCAGGCCTTCGCGCTGTTGCCCGGCATCGTCCGCCTCGATCCCCAGGCGATAATTCTCCACGCCCTTGATAAAGTAGCGCTGGAAGTTTTTCCCCAGCCGCAGATCCAGCTGATCGAGAAATTCACGCTCTACCTCGAAGGCGAGTTTCAAGCCCTGATCAAGCAGGGCCAAGGCCTGCAACAGGGCATCCTGACTCAAATCGGGCGTTTGCAGTTGCCTGCCGCCCGCCTCGACCTGTTGCAGCGCTTCGAGGAAATAATATTGCTGACTGGTTGAGCCGACCTCATCATCGGGGGAACAAGCCGTCAGCAAAGCTAATAGCAGGCTGTAAAGCAGCCCTTGTTGCAGAGCTGGCTTCATCGCTTGCCGGCGATACGCATCCGCAGTGCGTTTAGTTTGATAAAACCCTCGGCATCTTTTTGATCATAGGCACCACGATCGTCTTCGAAGGTTACTATCGCCTGATCGAACAGACTGTCAGTCGCCGATTTACGACCCACCACGGATACCGATCCCTTGAACAGCCTGACCCGCACCTCACCATTTACCGTAGCCTGCGATGCATCGATCATTTGCTGCATCATTTTACGTTCGGGACTCCACCAGTAACCGTTATAAATCATCTGCGCATAGCGCGGCATCAATTCATCCTTAAGATGCGCAACCTCGCGATCGAGCGTGATTGACTCGATGCCACGATGCGCTTTCAACATAATGCTGCCACCCGGAGTTTCGTAACATCCCCGAGACTTCATTCCGACGTAGCGGTTCTCGACTATATCCAGGCGCCCTACTCCATGCGCACCACCTTCCTGATTGAGCCGGGTCAACACCTGCGCAGGACTCATGCGTTCGCCGTCAATCGAGACTATATCGCCATGTTCGAAGCCGAGCTCCAGATAGCACGGTTTATCCGGTGCGTTTGCGGGAGAAACCGAGCGCAGCCACATGTTGTCGTTTGCCTCGAACCACGGATCTTCCAGTTCCCCGCCTTCGTAGGAAGTATGCAACAGGTTCGCATCCATCGAATATGGCGAGCCGCCACCCTTTTTCTTTTCGATCGCGATGCCGGCCGCCTCGGCGTAGGCGAGCAGGTTCTCGCGTGAACTCAAATCCCATTCGCGCCAGGGGGCGATGACCCGGATGTCAGGATTGAGCGCATAGGCGCCGAGTTCGAATCTTACCTGGTCATTACCTTTACCGGTGGCGCCATGCGAGATCGCATCAGCACCGGTCTCGGCGGCTATTTCAATCAGCCGTTTGGCTATTAGTGGACGCGCAATCGACGTTCCAAGCAGATATTCGCCTTCATAAACGGTGTTGGCACGAAACATCGGGTAGACAAAATCACGGACGAATTCTTCCTGCAGGTCTTCGATATAAATTTCCCTGACCCCGTACTTCTCCGCCTTGGCGCGCGCCGGTTCGAGTTCTTCTCCCTGGCCAATATCGGCAGTAAAGGTAACCACTTCACATTCGTATTCATCTTCCAGCCATTTAAGGATTACCGAAGTATCAAGACCTCCCGAATAGGCCAGCACTACTTTGTTTACCGATGTCTTACTCATTTTATTCCTGCCACAATATACCCGGAGACTCCGAGTCTGAAAAAGGGTGGCTATTGTCATTAGAATTGGCGCAAAAATCCAGCATAAGCGTATAATGCCTGCATCAAAATGAGGGGGAATCATGTCAGAATCTGCATTCAGGGTGCACGCCCTGGAATTAGGCCCGATGGAAAATTTCGTTTACCTGATCGAGGATATCGCCAGCCGTCGCTGCGCAGTAGTTGATCCGGCCTGGCAAGTCGATCAAATCCTGGCTACCGCTAATCAATATGACCTGAACATCACCGATATACTGTTAACTCACAGCCATCATGATCACATCAATGGTATCGAGGAACTACTCGATCACGCCAATGCCGAAGTGCATTTACTCAAGCCCGAGTACGAGTTCTGGCAGCACGAACTGGAAAAACCCAGCTTGCATCATGGCGGCGATGAACTCGAACTGGGTACCACCATGATCAAGATCCTGCATACCCCCGGCCATACCCCTGGTTCGGCCTGCTATCAACTCGGCAATGAGATCATTACCGGGGACACATTGTTTGTTTTCGGCTGCGGACGCTGTGATATGCATGGCGGCAGCCCGGAAGACATGTTCGTGACCCTGAAAAACATGAAGCAACGACTGCCACAGGATATGCTGATTCACCCGGGACACAACTATTCGATCAAGCCGACCAGTACCTTCGGCGAACAGGTCGATGGCAACCCATTCATGCATTACGAAGACAGTGAGTCCTTCATCCATTATCGAATGCAGGTGCATGACAAAACCCGTGATGAGCCCTATGCCGCCGTGAGCAAACACCAACTAAAAATCACCAATCTACTTTAACCGGATTACCATGAATAAAAAAAACTGCCTTGCACTTACCTGTCTGACGATCGCCTTGCTGCTTTCCGCATGTGCCACAAAAAAACTGCTGGAGGCTCCGGATACCTTGCCGGGAGAGCAGTTAAAAGCCGAGTACATGGTCGGCAACTGGTGCACTAATCGAGAGCTTACCGGCCAAACCAATAAGGATGCCGGGCATAGCGCTCTGTCGAACATATCCAAGCGATTCTGGAATTTCAACCAGGACGGAAGCTGGCAGGTATCGACCTCGGGAACGCTATATGAAGATCACGGTAAATGGCGGCTCAAGGAATTGAATACGATGGTCCTCGAGCCCTTGCAAGGAAAACCGATGAACTACCAGGCAAGTTTCAAAGACTTAGACCTGTACCTCGAAGACGACGAAGGGAAATTCCTGGTTTTATCTGAATGTGAGTAGATTAATATTCGATCGATCTTTTTTTATTTTAAAGTTCAAGCGGGTGTCTTTCCACCATCCTGGACTTTAGCTCCTCGAGGTTTTGCTCCAGCAACTCGAGTATCACTTCTGATTGTTTCGCGATCGCTTCCGTGACCATGCCGTGCAGCGCATGATAATGATGCTCACCGATTGCTGCTCGCAGGTCGCTATCCAGCAATTCCTTAAATGACTCGACCACCTCATCAGCAAGTGCTTTAGGATCACTGCCCATGGTATTCCCCTCTGCCTGATATCGAAATATAGGCGCCACTATTAGCCATGTAGAAGCTCCCAACATTGATCAGGATCAACATTCCCAATTTTATAGCGTAGAGAATGAATCTTTAACCGACCAGCAGGGAAAAGTACGGATGAACGATGTTTTCGCACTCGCCGATAATCTGGGTCCACTAAAGGTAATCCATGTTCACGAACCCGGTATCGGTCTGAGAGGGGTTCTGGTAATCGATAACGTTGCCAGGGGACCTTCGTTGGGCGGCCTGCGCATGGCTGCCGATGTTACTACCGAGGAATGTGCGCGACTCGCGCGTGCGATGACCTTCAAAAACGCCGCCTCAGGCCTGCCGCACGGGGGCGGCAAGGCCGTTCTGGTCGGTGATCCGAAAATGCCGAAAGCGCAGAAAGATATCCTGATTCGGGGTTTCTGCTGCGCGCTGCGTGATGAAAAGCAATACATTTTTGCTCCCGATATGGGTACCAACGAGGAATACATGGCCTCGATCAAGGACGAAATAGGTCGAGTTGTCGGGTTGCCGCGCGAGCTTGGCGGAATCCCGCTCGATGAAATCGGTGCAACCGGCTATGGCTTAAGCCATGCGGTCATCGTCGCTCAGGATTTCTGTCAGCTTCACCTCAGCGACGCGCGTTTCGCGGTGCAGGGTTTCGGCGCCGTCGGTAAGCATGCTGCGAAATTTTTATGTGCGACGGGGGCAATGCCGGTTGCTGTTTCAGATAGTGCAGGCACCATGTATAACCCCGACGGGCTCGATATCGATACCCTGATAGCGCTGAAAACAGCCGGTAAAAGCGTTATCGAGTATGAAGAAGGTGAAAAACGCGATGGCGACGCAATCATCGATATCGAGTGCGATATCTGGATCCCGGCAGCCCGACCGGATGTGATTCACGAGGCCAATGTGCACCGACTAAATACCAAAATGGTAGTGCAAGGTGCGAATATTCCAGTTACCTACGCGGCGGAAAAGGTTCTGCATGAAAAGGGTATCCTGAATATTCCCGATTTCATTGCTAACGCCGGCGGTGTCATCTGTGCCGCGATTGAGTACCAGGGGGGTGGTGAAGCGGCTGTATTCGCTTCAATCGAAGAAAAACTGCGCCGCAACACGCGCGAAGTGCTCGAAACTGCACAACGGGAACAGATTCTACCCCGTGATGCCGCGCTGGGGATGGCGCGCCGACGAGTTGATCAAGCAATGAGTCATCGCCGCTGGCATATTTTTTAGGCGAGAACGAGATCATGTTTCGTATTCGTTTTCATGGTCGCGGGGGTCAGGGTATGAAAACCGCCAGCCGGATTCTCGGCACGGCATTTTTCAAGGCAGGTTACGAAGTACAAGATGCGCCGCGCTATGGTGCTGAACGACGCGGCGCCCCCATTTTCGCCTATGTTCGTGCCGACAAGTCCACTATCAACGAGCGCGGCATTATCAGCCACCCGGACCTTGTAGTCATCGCTGACGATACCCTGGTCGGCATGCCCGCGGCAGGGGTTACCCTGGGTGTGGATGCGCATACCGTGCTGTTGATCAATAGCCATGAAAGCGACTCGACCTGGCGGCAAAGGTTGAATATCGAGGCAGTCATTCTGACACTCGCGGCGCGGGAAGATGTTGAGGATCGAGCCACCCTGCCTTTTATCGGTAGTCGTTGTGCGGCCGCCGCAGCCGCGCTAACAGGCGTTATTTCTCGCGACGTTTTAGTAGAAGCCTTAGGCGAGGAACTCGGCCATCTGAACGAAAATATCATCGCCCAGAACCGTGACATTGCACTCGGCGAATTCGATGATATGGCCAGACACGTGGGCCTGGTCAAGCAGAGTGGGCAGCCATCGGCCAGCGAATACGTCAAACCGGACTGGATTGAGCTGCCTTTTGAAAATGCGGAGATCTCCAACCTCGCTATTCACGCTGGCGTTACCAGCGTCGAGGTCCGCACCGGTTTATGGCGCACCATGCGACCGGTTATTAATTACGAAAACTGCAGTGGCTGCGCCTGGATTTGCAGTACCTACTGCCCCGATGGTGCGATCAACGTACGCACAGATGGTTACCCGGAGATCGATTACGAACATTGTAAGGGTTGCCTGATCTGTGTCGCTCAATGTCCACCCCATGCGATCGAGTCGATTCCAGAACACATCGCCCGTGCTCAGGAAGCAGGAGAAACGGTATGACGCGTAAACTGCTGACCGGCAATAGCGCCGCCGCCTGGGGCGCGCGACTCGCCCGGGTTGATTATATCCCGGCTTTCCCGATCACCCCGCAGACCGAGATCATCGAAGACCTCGCTGCCTGGATAGACCGGGGAGAAATGGAGGCACGACTGGTAACGCTCGAATCCGAACATTCGATGATCACCGCGGCCGGCGCCGCTGCCTCGTCCGGGGTACGCGCATTTACAGCAACCTCGAGCCAGGGACTACTCTACGGCATGGAAATGGTCTATACCGTCGCTGGTTGGCGCACACCATTTGTCATGGTCAATGTTTCCCGCGGCCTGGCTTCTCCGATTACGCTTGAATCTGACCACAATGACATCATGGCCGCACGCGACAGCGGTTTTCTACAGATTCATTGTGCCACCTGCCAGGAAATCGCCGACAGCATTCTGATAGCTTACCGCCTGGCTGAGCATCCGGATGTGCGCATGCCCGCGATCGTCAACCTCGACGGTTTTTACCTTTCTTTTACACGCGAACCGGTTGATTTAGCCAACGCTTCGAAAGCGCAGGCATTTGTCGGTGAGTATGATCCCGAAAATCTCCAGTTCAGGGGCAATTCACCCCTGAGCCAGGCGATGGCCGTGCTCGGTGGCGGACCCTATTCCTATTTTCGCTATGAAGCACATCTGGCTGTCCAACGGGCTCTGACGGTCTACGAGGAGATTAGCGACGAATTCGACGATATCTTCGGGCGACGTTACGATATGATCGATTGCTACCATATGGATGATGCCGAATACGTGTTCGTTATGCTGGGATCCTTCTCCACCAAGGCCCGCGATGCGGTCGATAACCTGCGTGCCGCGGGCTGGAAAGCGGGATTGTTACGCCCGCGGTTATTCCGCCCCTTCCCACAGCAACGCATCAGGCAATTGTTACAGGGACGCCGTGCAGTGGGTATCATTGATCAAAACATTTCGATGGGTATGGGGGGTGTCCTGCACAGTGAATTTGCGACTGCACTTTACGGTCTCAAGGATGCTCCGCTGCTGGGAAGCTACATTGGCGGCCTGGGAGGTCGCGATATCAACCAGCGAGAATTCTTTGCCATCGCGGATGAGCTGAAACAGGCATACGACAGTGGCGAGTCACTACCCCCTCGCCTGCTATACACCCAGAATGAATTGACCGAAATGCGCAAACTGCAGGCGATTGCGCGGGCGGAACACGCCGAAATTCACCAGACCTGAGGCAGTCGTTATGATCAAGCAATCACCCGTGCACTTCCACCGCATGAAGGACATGCCTTCCACTCATCTGCTCGGAACCGGCACCCCGATGTGTGCGGGTTGTGGCGGTCTCGAAACCCTGCATACGATGTACGATATTCTCGGTCGCAAGACGGTATTTGTGAACGCGGCCGGTTGTATGACACTCCTTTCAGTTTACCCATTCACCCCGTTTCACGGCGGCTGGTTATACACCTCGATGGCGTCAGCACCTGCCGGTGCACAAGGCGTGCGCGACGCCGTCGATATCCTGCTGCAAAAGAAAAAACTGCCTGTGGAAGAAGACGTCGAAGTAGTCGTCGTCACCGGTGACGGTGCCGCTTACGGTATGGGAATGTCAGCCACTTCAGGCGCCATGGATCGCAATCTCGATTTTATCTATCTTTGTTACGACAATGAGGGTTACGGCAACACCGGTCAGCAATACTCCGCCGCCACCCCGCATGCCGCCCTTACCTCGACCAGTAAGGGATCGCATGGTTACCCCGGTTACAAGAAAGACCTGTTCTCGATATGGGCGGCCCACAATCCCGCCTACGTGGCCACCGTCATCGCCGCCGAACCACTCGACCTGGCAAAAAAGATCGAGAAATTGCAGACCATGTCGGGACCCAGAATGTTGATTTCACTGGCGCCTTGCCCGACCGGCTGGGACTATGATCCTAAACTTAGTGTGGAAATAGGACGACTTGCGGTGCAAACCGGAGTCTGGCCGTTGAAGGAATATATCGACGGAGAAGTGCGGCATACCAGAGTTGCGAAGCAACGTAAACCTGTCGACGAGTATCTGCAGCTGCAGGGTCGCTTCAAACACCTGTTTGAACCGCATCGCGACAAGCAAGGCATCGCTGAAATACAGGCGCGCGTGGATGCTTACTGGGATAAAACCGACGCAAGATAACCATCATCGGCAAGCTGAAAAGTTCAAAATGCGAAAAGCATAGAAAAAATGCTGCCCTAAAGTCGTGTAACTGAAATCCCGGGCCAGGGCGATTACTGGTAGAGGCGGAATCATGAATCGACATAATTGTTGATATCGATCAGGTTGCGCAGATAGTTTATCTGTAATGCTTTAGATGTTGAATTCGAGCGAGATTTAGTCAGATGCCTGCGCAAAAATTGAAACAAATGCTGGACCAACGCAGTATCAAATATATCAGCATTAACCATTCCCCGACGTATACGGCGCGTGAAACTGCAGCTTCAACTTTCGTGCCGAGACGCGAATTTGCTAAAACAATCATCGTTGATCTGGATGACGAGAAAGTCATGGCCGTAGTATCCGCATCGCGCCACGTGGATTTGGCTGCGCTAAGGAGTCTGACGGGTGCCATCGAGGCTCGCCTGGTGAACGAGGATGAATTCAAAGCATCGTTTCCAGACTGCGAGCCTGGCGCCATGCCGCCGGTTGGATCGCTCTACGATATGCGGGTGTTCGTCGATGAGATGATAACCGAGATTGACGATCTCTGTTTTAACGCTGGTTCCCACGAACAAATAATGCGCATGGATTGCGGCGATTACCTGAAACTGGAGCAGCCGGTTGTCGGCAAGATAGCGATCAAGGAATAAGCGCACCTCTTACCGAGGCAATCGAACCGTCGCAGTCTCACGACAGCGAATCGAGCGCTAATCCAGACTGCCAAACACACGACGCAGTAAAGCGGTCGTGCGCGCGACCGGGTTGGCGCGAATATTGGCCTCTTCTTCGGCGATAAGCACGAACAGCCCGTCTATCGCCTTATCGGTTGCATACTGGTCAAGATCGGGATTGACATCTGCCACCAGCGGCAAAGCATTATATTGTTTTACAATATCACCGTAATACCGGGTCGCGCTGGTCTCGTTGAGTGTCTCTCTGACGATCGGCAGGAACTGCTTGCGCAATTCACTCCCGGTGGTGCGCATCAGATATCGGGTCGCCGCATCCGGTGCGCCGTTGAGTATTTCCAACGCATCGTTAATCGTCAATGCAGTTATCGCCCTGACAAAAATCGGCCTGGCCCTGGCCGCAGCCTTTTCGGCACTGCGATTGAGCTGTTTGACAAAACGATCAATTTCCCCGCCGAAGCCAATCCGACGCAGCGTCTTTTCCACCTCGATGACATCTCGCGGAAATTCTATTTTAAGTTGCGGATTGCCAAAATAGCCGTCCTTACGTGAAGCCAACGCCGCACCCCGCGTAATACCCTTCGATAACGATTCTTTCAGCGCGGCGACTATTTCCTGACGGGTTAAAGGAACTTCAGCCACACTTGCGTTAATTAGATCATAGGTCTGTCGCATGTCCTTTTCCGAACACCCGGACAGTAGCAACATCATTATTCCGATCAGTATCAAGCGCATTATTTAGCCTATATGTACTCGATGATTTCGCCCAGGCCTTCAACCCGGATATCGGTGAACTCTGACCAGTCGACATCACCTCGGGTATCCAGATGTACCGTCGCCACACCGGCGCCCTTACCCGCTTCGAGATCGTAGAGGAAATCTCCTACCATGACCGTATCATCGGCATCGGCCTGCCAAAACTTTAGCAAGCGCTGAATTCCGTCGGGTGATGGCTTGGGTATGCATGAGTCACGATCGAGAATGTGATCCAGCGGAAAAAACCGGTCGATCGAGCAGGCTTCTAGCGTATGTTTAACTACCGGCATGGTATTTCGCGTCAGTATCGCCAGCTGCCGTCCCTTGTCATGCAGTTTTTGTAACAATTCATTGGCACCCTGCATTATCGAGGCCTTGCCTGCATAGTAAAACTCAAGCTCATTAAGTGCTTCCCATAGCGGAGCCGCCTTGTCATCCGGCATAGCGTGCAACGCTTCGAGAATCGGTATCTGCGGCTCAAGACCGAGTTCACGGCGCATATGTTCAAAATCATGTGCACTTACGGTCAGCGTGCCGTCGAGGTCAAATATCCAGTGACCACGATGTTTAAGCAAATTGGGAGCGAGCATAGGTTAATCGATATCGTAGGGAATTCTGAGGTTTCATTGTAATATCACCGTCTCGCAATTTATCAACAGGGGACAATGATGGCAATAAAGGTTAGTGACAAGCTACCTTCAATCGACTTACAACACAAGATTGATGATGCCGTGGAGACGATCAACAGTGATGATCTGTTCAGCGGTAAAAAAGTTGTTCTATTCGCGCTTCCAGGCGCCTTTACACCAACCTGCTCGGCATCGCATCTGCCCGGCTATGTCGTTCATTCCGATCAGTTGTTTGACAAGGGCGTAGATCGCATCGTCTGTCTTTCTGTTAACGATGCTTTCGTCATGGAAGCCTGGGGCAAGCAGCACAATGTCGACGACAGAGTCATGATGATCGCCGACGGTAGTGCCCATTTCACCAGGGCAATTGGACTGGAAGTCGATCTCGATGCTGCCGGTATGGGCATACGCTCACAGCGCTATGCAATGATAGTCAACGATGGTGTTGTCGAGTTGCTCAACGTCGAAGCGCCGCGAGCATTCGAAGTCAGTGATGCCGAAACTATACTCGCCAGCCTTTAACGGAGCGCGTCCATTAACACTCCCAAAGGACCCAGTGAATTCGTCGACGCGGCCTACCAGCTCGAAGACGAGGCCAGTATGGTCGAGTTTTACCGCAAATGGGCAGCAGATTACGATCACCAGATGCTCGATGAACTCGGCTATACGTCGCCGACAAAGATTGCACAACAACTCGGTGAGCATCTACCGGATACTGGATCAACAGTGTTTGATGTTGGCTGTGGCACCGGTTTAACCTGCGTGTTTCTGGCCGCAAAAGGCTATATCAACCTGGATGGGATCGATCTCTCCCCCGAAATGGTGCGAGTCGCCGCCGAACGCGGGATTTACCGGGAACTGCTGGTGGGTGATGTCAATCAGGCTCTGGATCGCGATAGCGAAAGTTACGACGCCGTCATTTCTTCGGGGACTTTCACCCATGGCCATGTTGGCCCGGAACCGATGTATGAAATTTTCCGGATTCTGAAACCGGGCGGTATCCTGGCCTGCACGGTGCACGAGGATCTCTGGGAATCAATGGGATTCGAAACAAAATTCGATACGCTGGTCGAACAGGGTATTGCAACCTGCATAAGCTTGAAACTGGATAGCTATTACAAAACCGGCCCCGCTGAAGGCTGGTTTTGCGTTTATCGAAAAAATGCTTAGCTGGCGTCCTTTAGATCAATGAAATGTTCGAGCATAGTCGTCACGTAGCTACCCGCCGGCAAGGTTAATTTTAACCACAGGTTCCGCTTTTCAGCATCGTAGTCATAATTGAAGCCGTCGACCACGGTACGCAGGGCTCGCATCTGCAACTTCGTTCCCTGCCGATCAAGGCAGTCGGTGATATCTTCGTGCTGCGCAAAAATCTGTTCCTCGATTACCCGCGCTTCATCGCTAATCTGATTGCGCCCCGTGCCATAAAGGCTTGCGCTACTCGCGATATCCAGTTGCTGATACCGGGCAAGCAGGTCGTCACTGATCTCATCCTTGAAAATCGAGTGGCTCCCGCGCAGCATGAAAACATCCCCGGCCAAGGGTTTATCCCAGTGTCCCAGGCTGATTCGCCGGGCCAAAATCTGATTAAACAGGTAACTGCGCAACGATGACAACAATATACTTTTGCGCGATCGTTGCAGCTTGCGATTTGCCAGCTGTGCCAGGGCCTGTTTGACGTTGTCCTGCCTGCGCCCAAATCGCTGCGCACCAAAATAATTAGCGAAACCTTGCCGGGTTATAAGCTTGATCTGGGCGATGGTTTGATCAGGCAATTTATTCACCTCCCGCAGGCACAACTCAAAGGCGTTAAATTTATGCGTCCCTGGTCGTAACTTACGGTGGTGCCGCGCCTGTCGTAAAATCCGATATCCATCTGCTGCGGACTTACCAGCCGGTAAAGACTTACCGGGCAGATGTAAGCTTAACCATTGACTTGTGCGGGCATGCTTGTCTTTAAGTCCGCTGTGGCCGACAAGCCTGGGATGTAGTGAATAGTCGTGCGCGATCCGGGTGATGAGTTCCGGGGTGCTAAGTCCGGTTTTTTCAACCAGCAAGAAATGATGTTCACCTTCTCCATCTGGTTCGAAGCCAAGTTCCTCGTTGACCTGGAAATCTGCCGGCGTGGATTTAAGAATCCCGCTAATGGCCGGCGAACCATATGGGTAAACCGGCATCTGCACCATCAGGAAGTAGCTTTCTCGGCAACCTGGTTACGCAGGTAGTTGATACTGACCTTGCTAGCATCCACACCCAGGTTCTGCTCGATCGCTGCTGTGGCAAGTTTGAGCAAGGCCCTGGCATTCGGTAACAGGCTATTATCTACCGGAAAGCTGACCCTGGCACGCAGTTCATCAAACCAGCCATGTCCACCACCGCATTCGATATTTGCTGCAATTTCTATTTCGTTGACGCTACTGAGACGTTCGCTGCCTGTTAGCCGAGCATGGCCAGCTACGTCCCGGTGGTAGCTAGCCCAGTAAATCTCCTGCATACGCGCATCAAGCGCAACCAGGGCGTTGTCGCATTCGAAGTGATCCATACAGGTCTGCGCCAGTACCGCCAGGGTTGAGACCGGTAACAACGGGATATCCAGCGCGAGACCAATACCCTGCGCCTGCGCTGTCGCTATACGGATACCGGTAAAAGCGCCCGGACCATTAGTGAAGGCACAGTGGGATATCGATTGCCTGGGGATTTCGGATGCTGCCAACACCGCGTCCATCATCACCGGAAGAAGCCGTACATGCTGTCTCGGTGCGATCTCAAACTCGCTGAAAATGGCGCCGTCTTCGCGCAATAGTGCAGCGGAACAGGCTTCGGTAGAGGTGTCTATGGCAAGAATATTCATGCCGGTAAAACGGGATGCTATTTCAGTGAGTCGATAACCTGCTTCGCATCGCTGACCAAAGGATGATTCGGATTTTCGTTAATAAATTGCCGCATCACCGCCATCGACCGTTTGCTTTGACCGATACTCGCCAGGCTGATGCTCTTACCGAACAAGGCATTGGGGCGCAAATTGCTATGTGCATACTCGCTGAGAAAGCCGTCAAATGACTCCACAGCCGCTTGCAGATCGCCTTTATCCATTTGATGCTGCGCCCGGCTGAATTTTACCAGTTCCACCTGAAAAGCCTCATCCTGGGTTAAATCAGCTTTCCAGTAAGGTTTCAGCAGCGTATCTGTTGATTCGGCGCCGCGAATTCCCGCGACATAGGTCTGGGTAGATTTGGCTGATTGCCATTGCTTCGGGTTAAGTGTTTTCAGATGTGCCCAGACAGATCTAAACAAACCCGTGAATACACTATGTGAGTTGGATTCGGTAAGCGTAGCCTCATTCAGCGCCATGACCGGTGCGTTAGCCGTAATACTGGCAACACAAAACATGATAATCAGTAATCTCTTCATACTTTAAACCTTTATTGGCTCAGCAGCTTGCTGTAAGCCTCGTACTCTTCCTTTAAACTCGCGTTTAACTGCAGCGCCTTCTGGTAACTGGATCTCGCCTGCTTTAAATCACCGGACTTGTAATGCGCCATTGACAGGTTAATCCAGATGCCCCCGTCTTTGCTATCCAGTCGGGCAGCCTGAGTATAGTAGTAAATCGCCCTAGTATACTCCTTTTGGAGAAAGAATAGGTTACCTTGATTGGATTTTACCGCACTATTTTCTGGCGCAAGCTCTTCCAGCGCTTCAAACGCGATCTCGGCGTCTTGATATAGTCCAAAACGTGCGTACAGGATCGCAATTTGTAACCGGGCGCTAATATTACCGGGATCATTCGCCACCATGGTCTGGTACGGCAATACCAGGCGATCGATACTTTTCACCAGTAATACGTTTAGCGCCTGTTTCACCAGGCTCTCGGTACGTTTCCTTTCGGGCAGATCGATCGAATAGCTGGCCTTGCGCAGGGTTACCGGTTTATATTCCTGCCAGGCCTGCTCCAAATCGATGATGTCAAGTTCACCAGCAGCCAGCGCGGTCTGGTATTTGTTTGCGCCTTCAGCCCAGGCCTCGATGAAACTGGTATTGACCATGGTGGCTTCGAGTGGAATCCAGACCTGCCCATCCCTGATCACGAGTAGGCTGGAATCCTGACTGATCAGCCCGGCGTCGACCGCAGAAATACCCGTATCGAACATCAGGAACAGGTGTCCGGGTATTTCGATAAACGCGGTTCTAATGCCCAGATTTTCGAGGCCGGCGCTGATCAGTACCGACAAATCATCACAATCCCCACTTTTCAGGCGCAATGTTTCCCGCGGGAATTGCACATAATCGATTTGATCGTCACGTAGACCCGTAAACGGGGTATTCGGGTCGACGATGTAGCTGGTGCCAGCCGCCGCCAGGCCGCTAAAATATACCATCGCTGAAACCAGTTTATCGTTTAACGGCCCCGGGTCAGGCTGGAAGGTATTGATGACCTGGCGTACATAATCTCTGAGGGTGTCATCCTTCGGCGTTACGAAGGATCCAACCATGGCCGAATCACCCCAGATGATCGCATTCTTACCATATATCGTCATCGGCTGGGTCAGCGAGATACTGTCTTTCTGGCCATCGCGCAGATAAGTCAGTTTCACTTCCACCTGTACTCCGGTGTCCTCGTCCACTTCAAGAATTTTGTTATTGAAAGTAGCCTTGATCGGAATTTCCTGGATTTCGCTACCTTTGATCGTCGCGATATCAATCGAGGTGGGGAAATCCATGAATTCCTTGATCTGAAACGAGAGTTTCAAATTGCCATATTCTGTAGTGCTCACATTTTGCAGGGTTACGCTGCCAATTGACTCATCCTGGTATTTTTTATAAGCGGCCGAAAAAACTTGATGCAGATTCAAATCAGAAAGCAGTAACTGGGGCGCATTGTTGGCGAACTCCAGTGACTTCTTGCGTTCGGCATAAGCGACATTCAGGATGGCCCGATTTTCATCCGAGGGACCGAGTTCGACCGCTTTTTCAAAAGCCGATACCGCGTCGTCGAAAGAGCGACGTTTGCTATAGAGATGACCCAGCGCGATATGCGGATCCACCCAGGATGGTCTTATTGCTGCCGCCTTTTCCAGATGTTCACGCGATTCATCGAACAGATTGGCATCCTGATAGACACGCCCGATGCGATATTGTAGTTCAGCCGATGCCGCATTGAGGCTAATCGCTGTTTTCAGGATCTCGATCGCTGATCCGGTCTTACCCTGTTGATTGGCGATATCGGCCTGCAGTACCAGCACATCGATGTCTTCAGGCGCTATACGTGCGGCGGCTTCTGCATGGATAGTGGCGGTTCGATAGTTGCGTGACGCAAACAGGCTGCGCGCGTAGAGCGTATGTGCCGGCAATGACCTGGGTTCAAGCACGATGGCTTTACCGAGGTAAGCATTGGCCTCCAGGAATTGCTGACGTTCAAGCTCGATCTTGCCGGCGAGCAGATACAAATCAAAGGCATCCGGATTGTATTTGATGCCCGTGGCCAGGGCCTCCACCGCTTGGGCAAGTTGATTGATTTGAGTATAAGACTGCGCAAGCGATACCCACAGGTCTACGACTTCCGGTTGCTCGTTACCAGCACGGGTTAAGCGCAACACCGCCTCCTGGTGATTACCCTGTTTCGCCGCAATCTTACCGAGCAGGTAATGACCGTCGCCTTTGGTTTCTTTTCTCCCCGACAGTTTCAGTGCAATTGACTTGGCCTCGTTATTACGGTCCAGGTTGAGTAAAGCCCTCGCCTTACCGACAGCCGCTACACCGGATTCCGGTTGCGCTCGCAACACTGCATCATATTGACTGAGGGAATCTTCAAAGCTGCCCAGGTCGTACAGGTCAGCTGCAATCTTGAGACGTATTTCATGCCTGTCCGGGTTAGTTCGAACCAGGGTCCGATAAACCAACAGCCCTTTTTCGGCTAGGCCTGCTTCGATATAGGCACGACCCAGCAAATATCGAAGCTCGACATTGCCCTGGTGCAGCGCCAGACCATCTTCGGCGCAGCTAACAGCACCTATCGCATCGGCGAGTTTCAGGCTTATCCTGGTACAGATCAGGTAGGGCTCGACATCGGCCGGACTTTGTTCAAACATCTCATCGATTAACGCACGGGCATCGAGATATTGCTCCAGCTGGTATAATGCCAATACCTGATAACGAATCGCCTTGTTATGGTAGGGTTCAATGTTTTCCAGTTGCTTGAACTCGTTGATTGCGCGCGTGTAATCCTTTAACTGGTACAGGCTCATGCCGAGAATGTCGCGCGCAGCGGCATTGTCCGGTGCAATTCTCAATAATTGATCCGCGAGTTCGACAACTTCTTTCAATTCACCTGCCTCGTACAGCGAGGTGATTCTCTGGAAATAATTTTGCTTGGGCACTGACGGCGCTGCGCTTAACCCGTGAGCGCTTACCGACACTACTCTGAACCAGCTATACTTGCCCGCCGTGCTAACCCATAACGACTGATTCAATTGGTAACTGGTGGCAATTTTTTCAAACGGCCCGTCCTTATCGACAGCAGCCTGGATTTCGTATTTAGCAATGAGCGGTGATTTGCTACTACTCCAGCGCAGATCTATGGTTTTTGTATTTCCCGAAATACGCAATCCAAAAGCCGCATTTGGAGTTTCCAGCAAAGCGAAGCGAAAATTTTTCTGTAAAGCAGAATCGTTTACATAAACATCGTTTTTTGTATGCGAAGCTACCGATACTGAAGTCGGTTGCTCGAAGTACACAAGTGTACCATTGTCATCTGCAGCACCGAATTTTCTAAAGGGTTTGAGGTCTTTATAAACTTTCACCAAATACTCATTGAACGCCGTGCCAGCGAGCGCATAGAGCCTGTCCTGCTGGTCGATATCCAGCCCGTAAAACCGGGTTACCTTGTTAATCGGTCCGTCTTCCGCAGCTATCGTTGCAACCAGTTCTCGATCCTTGTTGATGACGTTAATTATGCCCAGCGTACCGCCGTCGGCCACATATAGATTTTGCTGGCTGTCGACTACAATCGGCCCTACTTCGACGAACAACTTTTCTCCACCCTGGCGGGACTTGATTTCTTCGAGAAACTTCCCGTCGGCAGCAAACACCTGCACACGATTGTTACCCTTGTCGGCAACATAATATAAGCCGCCATGTACGAAAACATCACTGGGCTGATTAAAATCTCCAGCTGAGGATCCGTAGCGACCGATAGTAAACAAAAGCTTTCCATCGTGAGAAAATGCGTGCAAATAGTTTTTGTCCAGCACCGCGACAGTTTGATCGCCGACATGGATTGACGAGGGTCTACCGGCCTGTTCGGCAAACCTGCCCTGTTCAGTTCCATCGGGCCCTAAAATCACGACTCCCTGGTCTTGGCCCTTGATACACAGGGTTTTGTCATCGATAAAAGCGTATACCGCCACACAAGCTGCGTCGAACTTCGCGCCAAGCTCAAACCTGTCTCTGGCAAGTGGTGCCACAAAACTGGTTTGATCGAGCTGAAATACCTCAATTTTCTTATTATTTTTATCGAGGACTGCAAGTTGTCCCTTCGCATTAACCGAAAGATAAGTAATATCACGGTATTGCGCACGCGCCTGTCCGAATACACCAAAAACGCTAATCACTTCACCTTTGCGCCAGTCAAGAATTGAAATTCGATTGCTTACCCGATCGCCCAGGTACAGGGTTCCATTCAAATCCGTTGTCATCGCGCTTAGTTCGGGGGTACTACCGAAAAGTTCTTTTAGCTCACTGGATTTTATGCGTGAGATCAGGTCGCCATGCATATCGAATATTGACAGTCGATCCGGGCCTTCCAGGACATAGACGTTTTCCTGGGCATCGATGCTGACATGGGTTGGTTTCTGTAATTCATCATCACTGGAGCCATACCGGCCAAAGCTATGTAAATAAAGGCCCTGGTGGTTAAAAACACTGATTCGCCGGTTTTTTACGTCACCGACATAAATATTATTATTGATCGATGTAGCGACAGGTTTCGGATCTTTGAGTTCACCTGGACTGCTGCCAGATTGAGAAAACCGAGTGATCAGTTTCAAGTCCGGACCAAGAATAGCAACCCTACTCGAGCCTTCGTTAACAACAACGAGGTTACCGTTGGAAAGCACTTCGGTTCCGCCCAGATCGGAATCCTTGAATACGGATGGAGTTAGACTAATGGCTTCGATATTGCCATCCACAATTTTCAGGATGGTCCCCTTTCTCTGGCTGGTGACATAAACCACACCGTCGTCGGTGAGTTTCAAGCCGGAGGCATTTTCCAAAACCCGGGCGTGATCCCTGGCATCGATGAAATGCAGCATTTCGAGCCCTTGTGCCTGCCCCGCAAGGCTGGCCAGGATAGCCGCAAAAACAACTCCCGGGCCTCTGGGTAATACTGTCATGGTGTTGCGCTTCGTTGTTACAGTTCCTCCCGTTACTCGAAATGTCAGGATTTTATTGAGAAGCTCGCTAACCGGCGATCCCTCTTTTACTGTGTTTAACGAAATTAACAAATTCTTCGACCTCGGGGTATTTATCACACAATGGCTGCAAGTTAGCAAATGCGTCTTGTTTTGACCCCCTGGATTTTAATAGTTCACGAAAGGATTTATGCAAGGCTCGGATCAGATCTTCCGAAAAACCCTTTCTTTTCAGTCCCTCCTTGTTAATACCAATCACCCTGGCACGATTTCCCGCTGCGGTGGTGAAAGGCGGGATATCCCTGGTTACCACCGAGCCGAGACCGCAAAAGGACTTGTTTCCGATCTGGATAAACTGATGCACCGAAGTAAAACCACCCAGTATCGCATAATCGCCAACCGTGACATGCCCAGACAACGAGGCCGCATTGGCAAATACAGAATGATCACCGACCACGCAATCATGTGCGACATGGCTATATGCCATAAATAGATTGTCACTGCCAATTACAGTTTTTCCATTGCCATCATCGGCACCACGGTTTAGCGTCACGTATTCGCGAATAACGTTGCGCTCGCCGATCAGCAGCCAGGTAGGTTCTCCCTGGTACTTCTTATCCTGTGGGGCCTCACCGATGGAGGCAAATTGATAAATTCGGTTATCACAGCCAATTTTACAGGGACCCATGATCACGACATGAGGCCCGATTACTGTGCCACTGCCTATCTCGACGTCTGCCCCTACAATACTATAGGGTCCTATTTCCACGTCGTCCGCTATTCGAGCACTGGCATCGACTATAGCGGTTTGATGAATCATAGATCCCGATCCTGGGCGGAACACATCATTTCAGCTTCGGCAACCACCGTCCCGTCGACCAGTGCCTGGCACTGATACATGCCTATGCCGCGCATATTTCGTTTCAGGGAGATGTCCAGAAGCAGTTGATCACCCGGCAGCACCTGACCTCTAAAACGAGCCTTATCGATACCAACCAGCATGTAAAGCTTGGTTTTATGCGCGTCACCCATTTCTGCAAAAGCCAGTAACCCGGTCGCCTGCGCCAGTGCCTCGAGTATCAATACGCCGGGCATGACCGGTTGGCCAGGAAAATGGCCCTGGAAAAAAGGTTCGTTGATACTGACGTTTTTAATCGCCGACAGGCTTTTCCCCCGCTCGAGCTCAACTACCCGGTCGACCAGTAAAAAAGGATAGCGGTGCGGTAGTAGTTCCAGCACCTTGTTTATATCGTAATCCAAATCAAATCCCCGGTTAGGTTTAGTATCAATACTACCTGACTATTTACTCGATTTATCCAGCCTTGCCACTGTCTGGGCAAGTTTGTCCAATGATTTATAACGCGCGCAGACGCGATGCCAGACACTGTTTTCCAGTAACGGCGTACCGGATGAATAAACCCCGGTTTGCTTGATGTCCTTAAGTACCACGGACGTTGCCGTGATCGTTACATTGTCCGCAATGCATATATGCCCTCTTATCTTCGCGCATCCAGCAATAACACAGTGGCGTCCTATAATCGCACTTCCGGCTATCGCGGCACTGGCGGCAATCACGGTATGCGCTCCGATGCGGACGTTGTGGCCAATCTGTATGAGGTTGTCGAGTTTGCATCCGTGCTCAATTATCGTATCGTCGAGGGCACCCCGATCGACCGTCGTATTCGCACCGATCTCGACATCATTCTCAATCACGACACTACCGAGCTGTGGAATCTTGTACCATTGCCGCTCGTGGTCCACCAGGCCATAACCATCGCCACCAATAACCGCGCCAGACTGAAGTATGCAACGATCACCCAGGCTAACCCCTCGTCCCAGCATTACCTGGCTATGCAAAACGCATTGACGACCAATAACCGCAGATCGTTCTATTACCGTACCCGCGCCAATGGATGTGCCCGCACCAATCTCGACGTCATCTTCAACAACCGCAAGGGCACCGATGCTGACCCCGCTTCCAATTCTGGCATTAGGGGCAATTTGCGCCGATGCATGAATACCCATCTCAGCTAGAGGTTGCGGTTCGAGGCCAAGCGCCTTGATCGCGTTGACAAAACTGTATTGGGGATTCTCTGACTGCAACAACGCCTTGCCTTCGACCGCGGTAACCAGCTCCGGGGGCAGAATTACGGCGCTGCATTTGCTCGCGGTAACAGCATCGACATATTTTTTAGACAGGATAAAACATAAATCGCCCGCAATCGCTGACTGAGGCGATGCAACACCATTAATCATTAACCCGGCATCGCCACGGAGTTCCAGTTTCAATGCCTTGGCCAGTTGTTGCAGGTTTAGACTCATGTGGATAATGGTGCCTGGTCTGGACGAAGTATCAACAACACTGATATCGCCTGCTACTGATCTACTTCACCGGTGTCCGATAGCCGCTTTAACATTTCGATCGTCTCTGCAGTAATGTCGATTTGATCGGAGACATAGCTTACACCCTCGGTCAATATCAGATCGAACTTGCCATCATCCCCCTGCTTGGCCAGCACGTTGGAAATAACCTTTTGCAAATTACGAATCTCCTCGTTGCGACGCAGGTTCTGATCCTCGCGAAACTCCTGCTCCAGAAATTTCAGTTGACTGACCTTGAGACGTATTTCACGTTCCACTTTGCGCCGCGCAATGGAACTGAGCTCGCTATCCGATTTCAACTGATCTTCCAGCGTGAGGATTTCCTGCCGCTCTCCCTTCAGCTGGGCCTCGCGGGGCTCGAAAATAGCCTTGAGTCGCTCTTCGACCTTACGGGCCTGCGGCGCTTCTTTGAGTACCCGCGCGGTATTTACGAACCCGATCTTATATCCCGAGCCCTGCGCCGACGCTGTCTGCATCACAGCCAGGAACAAAAGCACAAGAAATGGGCGTACAAACCTGTTTAAAGTCATCGCTAAAACTGCGCTCCAAGCGCGAACTGAAATGGCTGGGTATCGTCACCGGATTCATCATTAAGCGGAAACGCGTAGCTAAACTCTATGGGGCCGATAACCGAGAACCACTTGGCGGATATACCAACCGATTGTCTCAATTCACTGCTCTCATAATCATTAACTTCGGCGAACACATTACCGACGTCAAAGTATAACCCAATCCGGAAGGTATCTGCACTAGCCAGAGCTTCTATCGGGAACAAAATTTCGCTCGTACCTATGACCTGCAGATTGCCGCCTTCGGCATCATCTTCGCTATCCCGTGGTCCTAAGCTATTAAATTCGTAGCCCCTGACCGAACGCACGCCACCCGCAGTATACTTTTCGTATATTGGTAAATCATCGTAGTCTCCAAAACCATTGCCGTAGCCTACCTTGCCCTTGAGGTTGAGCGTGAAGAGGTCAGTCAGTCCGAAGGCGGTTTGATGTCGATACTTCAGCTTGTAATAATCAAGATCACCGACCTGGAGTTCAAGCGCAATACTGTTAAGACTTCCCGAACTGGCAAAAATCCGCCGGTTACGCGTGTCCTTGGCAAAACCGATCACGCTAAACACGGTCTGGTAAGTCTCACCATCTACTTCAGAGCGAGGTGTCGAATCGTCATATTTATCGCTGGTATCGACCACGAAATCGATCACCTCTTCTGATGAGCCACTGGTAGTCTTGAAATCATTTTGCTCGACTCCAACCTCCAGCCTGAGCTTATTATACTCAGATAACGGAATACCATAATCAATCGACAGGCTAGCCCGGTCGATCAGGTAGTTACTGGAATTGTTTTCCGAAGCATCGGTTTTACTATATGTGGCATTGAAACCTCGACTAATTCCGTCCGGTGTGTAATAGGGATTATCGTAACTGAAGGAATAACGTCTCAAGGAGGCGGAATTGTCGAATCCAACTTCGATCGAGTTACCCGTACCAAAGATATTTTCGTGCGTAAAGCCAAGATTAAAGATTAATCCCTGCTCCTGTGCAAAACCGGCACCGATCGACAGGTTTCCTGAAAATCGTTCAGTCACCGCAATATCGAGATCAACCAGATCATCCGCGTCGGGCACTCTTTTGGGTTTGATATCAACTGATCCAAGATAATTCAGACGCTGCAACCGCACTTGCGAACGATCGATCTTTGAACGCTGATAGACCTCACCTTCAAGCTGGCGCAATTCGCGGCGCAGCACCGTATTCTGGGTCTTTTCATTACCGCTGAAATTGATATAGCGAACCCGCATTTTTTTGCCCGGTTCGACAAGAAACTGTAGTGAAACAGTATTGTTTTGTTTATCGAGTTCATTCAGGATACGGACGTTCGCGAAAGCATATCCGGCTTCACCGAGACGTTTTTGCATCCTGGTAATCGCCTGGTTTACTTCCTTGCGAGAGAAAATCTCTCCCTCGCGAAAGGTAATCAGGGCGCGCAACTCCGCGGCATCAACCACCATTTCGCCCGCCACTTCAATACCACTAATCGTAAACTGATTGCCTTCGAAAATATTGATGGAGAGGCTAATATCTTTTCGATCCGGGCTAATCGTTACCTGTTGAGAATTGAGCTGCAGTTGAAGATAGCCCCGATCGAGATAAAATGATTTTAGCGACTCCAGATCAGCACTCAGCTTGGAACTCGAGTATTCATCATCTGCAAACATACCCGAACTGCTGGACTCCAATTGAAAGGTTTCGAGTAACTCTTCTTCGTCAAAGTCCTGGTTGCCAATTATATTGATGGATTTTATAGTCGCCGAGATACCTTCTGATATTGTAATGTCTATCGCAATTCGATCTTCATCAAGTGCTCTCCACTTAGCGTCGATGCTAGCTGAATATTTTCCCAGCGAATAGTAAACCTGTTGCAACTCAAGCTGGATTTTCTCAAGATTGTTTTCATTGAAAATTCGCCCCTTGGCAATACCGACCTGATCCAGTGCCTGCTCCAGCGACTCATCTTCAATATCATCATTACCTTCGAAGTTTACTTCCGCAATCGAGGGCCACTCTACCACTTCAATGACTAAAACATTATCACGCCTGAACAATTCGATATCTTCAAAGAAACCAGTCGAGTAAAGTTCGCGAATAATGTCTGGTGTACGTTCAATATCCAGCAATTCGCCCACATTTACCGGCAAATAGCTGAGCACCGTACCAATAGTAATTTTCTTGATACCGTTAACTTCGATGCTGTCAACAACGAAGCTGTCGGCTCGCGCCCAGCTGGACACCGACAACAGCACCAACGCACTGATCCAGACAGAAATTCTCAAATTTACTCTACCAGGCGCAGTAAATCGTTATAAATTGCAATCGACATCAACCCAAAGAGCAGCAGGATGCCAATTTTCTGCCCGATAATTTCTGTTTGTTCCGACACAGGACTGCCCTTAAAAACTTCAATCAGGTAATAAAACAAATGACCACCATCCAGCATCGGTACCGGCAGCAGATTCAAGACACCCAGGCTAATACTGATGATCGCAAGGAAGCCAAAAAACGGTTCCAGCCCAATACGCGCCGAAACTCCAGCATAGTGCGCAATCGTAATTGGACCGCTTAGATTTCTAACGCTCGCCTCCCCGGTGACGAGCTTACCCAAAACCCGCAAGGTAAGCCATGTCATACGCCAGGTTTTATCCACCGCCTCGCCGATTCCCTGCAGCGGACCATAACGCTCGGTAACCATCATCTCCTGGCGCACAGACTCGGGAATTTCAATGCGATTCCGAACCCCTATATAACCATAGGTTTCGCCCGCTTCGGTACGACTGCGGGGAGTTAGTGTCAACTCGACTTTCTCACCATCTCGTAAAACGCTAAGCGCCATTTCCGTTTCGGGATTAGCGCGGATGAGATTCACCCACTGACTGGCGTTTATAATGGTAATATTCTCGAGTGATAAAACTTTGTCCTCGGCCAGCAGACCGGCCTGCTGGGCTGCACCGTCGGGCAGCACTTCGTCGATAATCGGCGGGACATCAGGTCTCCAGGTCGATATTCCCAGGTCTCGCATCAGATCGATTTTCTCCTCTTTCAACAATGCCAGTTCCCTGATATCTATGACCTTGTCACGAATCTGCAAATCCCGACCCTGTACCTGCAAAATGATCTGTTCGGCACTTACCGATTCTTCCAGCATTGCGAAACGTGCCCTTTCCCAACTTAAAGTTTCGATTCCATTCACTGAAATTATAAGATCGCCTTGCTGTACCCCGGCTGTATGGGCCGGGCTTGGGATAATGATTTCACCGATAACCGGCTTAACGCCACTGATGCCAACGAGAAATATCAGGTAATAGGCCAGAATCGCAAACAGGAAGTTGAATGCTGGCCCCGCGACCACGATGGCGATGCGACGCCACACCGATTTTCGATTAAAGGCTCGTGACAGCTCATGCTCCTCGACTTCACCTTCACGTTCGTCGAGCATTTTGACGTAACCACCGAACGGGATAGCAGCGATCACATATTCAGTCTGATCTGCACCCGATTTCCTTAGCCACAAGGGTTTGCCAAAACCGACCGAAAATCGCAACACCTTGACCCCCAGCTGGCGAGCAACCCAGAAATGGCCAAATTCATGGACAGTAACCAGAATGCCAATAGCTACGATAAAGGCGAGGATGCTGTAGATAATACCCAGGAAATCCATAGTGATTAGTCTCTAAATTCAACCAGTTCACGTGCCAGGCCGCGCGCATCGAAGTCCGCCTGCAAAATACCTTCCAACTTATCGGCCGGCCCCGTTATTGCTTGCTGCATCACTTTAGTTATCAACCTCGATATGTCGGTAAATTTTATTCGCTTACTTAAAAAATACTCAACCGCGACTTCATTGGCGGCATTGAGTACTGCCATGCTGGTCCCACCCTGGTGCCAGGCCTCTCGCGCCAATGCCAGGCAGGGATAACGGGCCTCATCCGCGAGTGTGAAGTCTAATTGGCCGACCTGCAACAAATTCAAAGGCTCAACCCCACTTTCGATACGATCGGGCCAGGCCAGGACATTGGCAATCGGGGTACGCATATCCGGATTACCCATTTGCGCGATTACCGATCCATCAGTATAGGCAACCATTGAGTGGACAATACTTTGCCGGTGCAGCAGGATTTCAACATCTTCATGATCCACTGTGAACATCCAGCAGGCCTCGATCATTTCCAGGCCCTTGTTCATCATGGTCGCCGAATCAACCGAAATTTTCGGTCCCATGTCCCAGTTTGGATGGTCACAGGCCTGTTCGGGAGTAACGTCTTCCAGGCTCGTGATATCGAAATCCCGAAACGGTCCGCCTGAACCGGTCAGAATTATTTTTCGTACTCCCTGTTCAGCAACGCCTTTACCAATAGATCCCGCAGGCAGACATTGAAAAATTGCATTGTGTTCGCTATCGACCGGCAATAGCTCGGCACCGTGTTGCTTAACCTCATCCATGAATAAGGCACCCGCCATAACCAGCGCTTCCTTGTTGGCGAGCAGTATGCGCTTGCCCGCACGAACCGCAGCCAGGGTCGGGAGCAAACCCACCGCACCGACAATTGCCGCAACCACCACATCAACTTCATCAGCTGCAGCCACCTGCGCCAGGCCCGCTTCACCTGTCAGGACTTCGGTAGCCAGGTCTGTAATTGCTTCCGCCAGACGTTGTGCGCTGTCGGCGTCGCGCATCACTACGAAGGGTGGTTCAAACTGACGACACAATTGCTGCATTTTCTGATGATTGCTATTCGCAGTCAACGCGTACAGTGCGTAAAGATCCGGGTGACGCGCGACAATATCGAGCGTGGATCGTCCAATCGAGCCGGTAGCACCAAGTATCGTGACCTGCTTCACATTGCGCCCGCTATAAATATTCCGGCGACAAAAACAGGCGCTGCCGCGATCACGCTATCGATGCGATCCATCACACCACCATGCCCGGGCAGTAATTTGCCGCTGTCTTTTACCCCGGCCTCTCGCTTGAGAATACTCTCGAATAAATCGCCGACTACCGAGATAAGCGAAGCCGCGAGACTAACGATCAGAAATTGTGTTAAGCCCAGCTCCCAGCCCGAACTTAGCTGGTAAACACTGACAATCCAGACCAGGTTGGCAAGCAGGCCACCAATTAATCCTTCCCATGTTTTACCTGGGCTAATGGCGGGTGCCAGTTTATGTTTGCCAAACATTCGCCCGCTGAAATAGGCCCCGATATCGGCTATCCATACCAGGCTAAACAGGTAAAGCAGCACTTCCCCACCATACGCAGCGTGCAGGTATACGAGGTCATGCACGCAAATCCATAGTAAGTCCAGTCCAATTCCGAGCATGAACACTCTTGGTAGTAACGACCAGTTTCCGTTATAGCGATATGCTAGTAATGCAAATGAAATAAGTATCCAGAGCGCTAGCCCTGACAGAGACTGCCAGAAAATCAGCAGCGGATTAACCAACGCCAGCGACCACCAGAATAACATCACAAACAGTGCCGAAATTAACACGGCAGGCAAATCCGCCGCTCCGATGGTAAGCGCCAGCAACTCCCGTGTAGCGGCGAACAAAACCACGGCAAACAAGATGCTGGTCCAGAAGGTATCAGCGAACAGGATAGTACCGATTACGACAACCGCGAGGATTATTCCGGTAATGATCCGCTGCTTTAGCACTAGCTGGAAGCCTCGATCTGCTCACCGGTTTTACCATAACGACGCTGACGCCGGGCGTATTCATCCAGGGCGGCACGAACATCGTCATCGGCGAAGTCCGGCCAGAGCCGGTCACTGAAGTAGAATTCAGTGTAAGCCAGTTGCCATAATAGAAAATTGCTGATTCGCTGTTCACCGCCTGTGCGGATAAACAAATCCGGATCGGGGCTATCGCCGAGTGCAAGCGCCTGACTGAAAACCTGCTCATCGATATCAGCCACCGCGAGTTCGCCAGCCTGAACCTGCCGGGCCAAAACTCTGGCGGCATTGACGATATCCCATTGACCACCATAATTCGCCGCAATATTTAGAGTCATTGTGCTGTTGTTAAAAGTTTTGCTTTCGGTTTCATCGATCTGCTGCTGCAGGCTATCTGAGAATAAACTTCTGTTACCGATAAAACGGATGCGAATCCCCTTCGCATGCAGCTCGTCGGTGTACTTTTGCAGCGATTGCATAAACAACTCCATCAGGCTGTTCACCTCTTCATCGGGGCGATTCCAGTTTTCACTGCTGAAAGCAAACAGGGTGAGATGCTTAATGCC
>Ga0209165_10000111_pt1 | contig 38860 bp, 23 predicted proteins | sample tdAd001_FD_187122 | JGI IMG/M metagenome (GOLD analysis project Ga0209165, IMG submission 187122) | Marine sediment microbial communities from the Atlantic coast under amendment with organic carbon and nitrate - tdAd00.1 (SPAdes)... | ecosystem: Environmental > Aquatic > Marine > Coastal >... | reverse complement strand
GGATCACAACCCAGCACCACCGATACGGGAAAAGGCTCATCGCTTTTTAGCTCGCACCATTCCTTATAGTCGAGCGCACCTCCGCGATGGGTTAACCAGCGCATAATCAGACGGTTACGGCCAATTAACTGCTGCCGATAGATACCCATATTTTGACGTTGCCTGGTTGGTCCCCGGGTAGTGACAAGGCCCCAGGTGATCAGCGGCGCGGCGTCGCCCGGCCAGCAGGTTTGAATTGGCAGGATCGACAGGTCGACATCGTCGCCATGCAACTGTATTTGTTGACACTTCGGATTTTTCACCACTTTTGGCGACATATCGAGGATTTTCTTGTAAATTGGCAGAGTTTTCATTGCTTCTTTAAACCCTTTTGGTGGCGCAGGCTCCTTTAGAAATGCTAGCAGCTTGCCGACTTCGCGTAATGCAGCCGCATTGTCTTCTCCTAACGCCTGTGCAACCCGTTGCTCGGTGCCGAAGAGGTTGGAAAGTAGCGGAATTTTACTTTCCCCCGGGTTTTCAAACAGCAGTGCCGGACCACCTGCCCGCAGAACCCGATTGGAGATTTCCGTGATTTCGAGATTAGGAGAGATACGCTTGCTAATGCGTTTAAGGTCGCCACCTCGTTCCAGCTGATCGATGAAGTCCCGCAGATCTTTGTATTCCATTTACCAGATCTTTATGCCGTGGAACTTGCTTTTGATTCGGGTTTCAATAATTACCTTACTGACCAGGAAACTCAACAATATGATGAGTGCTATCATCGGGGTTATCCATTCCCAGTAACTTCTGAAGGTATCCCGCAAAACAAGCATCGCCGGAGCACTATCATCATCCCTGCGATCGATTTCGCGTTGCTTGGCTTCAACCAGCTCCTGCAATTCAGCGTTAGACTCGTCCGCCTTTTGCTTCTCGGTTTCCAACCCATCAATTTTTAAGACCAGTTTATCCATGTCCTGTTCATACTGATCGATTACTGCCTTGCTGTTGGCCAGCTTTTCGATTTCTGTCGTGAGTTCGAGGGTTTTCTGCTGTTCATCCCTGAGTAAGAGGTTGTGGGTTGGTTGGTCTACCAGAAAACCTCGTTTGACCCACCCCTTAACGCCTCCCGGAGCGGTAACAAAAGCATAAGCCCCGGAAAGTTCTTCTACTTCGAGTAGATCGCCGGATTGTAATAACTTGACGACCTTGCTTCGCGAGTTAGCCGAGGTATAGAGGGAAAGTCGTAACTGATCGGTTATATACAGTTTGTCTTTATCCTGATCGCTAGCTTCCTGTGCCGACAACAGCACGCAGTACGACAACAGGGTTACTCCGAGTAAAATTCTATTTAACATCAGCTAGCTTATCCCACTATGCCTTAATAACGCGTCGATTTCGGGCTCACGCCCACGAAAACAACTAAAAGATTCCATCGCTGGACGTGAGCCACCTTGTTCTAGCACACAGCGTAGAAATCTTTGCCCGGTTTCTGGATTGAAAATCCCTTCTTCTTCAAATGCAGCAAAAGCGTCGGCGGATAAGACCTCCGCCCACTTGTAGCTATAATAACCCGCCGCATACCCACCTGCAAAAATATGTGCAAAACCATTTTGAAAACGATTAATAGCGGGGGTTTTAACGACTGAAATCTCGGCTCTTACCTCGTCCAGTAGCGTCTGAATTTGCGTGACCGAAGAAACCCCTGTCAACTGATGCAGGCGTATGTCAAACAGCGAAAATTCAATCTGGCGCAGCATTTGCAACGCACTTTGAAAATTCCGCGCGGCAATCATCCGCTCGAATAGCTCGTCAGGCAGCGGTTCTTGTGTTTGGTAGTGACGGGCAAACATTTGTAACGCTTCCCGTTCCCAGCAAAAGTTTTCCATGAACTGGCTTGGTAACTCGACCGCATCCCACTCGACCCCATTGATACCAGCCACATCCGGCACATCAATCCGGGTTAGCATATGGTGCAGGCCATGGCCAAATTCGTGGAATAGTGTAATCACTTCATCGTGGGTAAAAAGCGCCGCTGCATCGCCTAACGGCGGCGTCAGATTGCAGGTCAGGTAGGCGACGGGCAGTTGGGTGGTGTCATCGATATGATAACGATTTATGCATTCATCCATCCAGGCGCCGCCACGCTTATTTTCGCGGGCGTACAGGTCCAGGAAAAAGTAAGCGATGACTTCCCCCTGATGATCTGCAATCTGATAAAACCCGACCGCCTCATCCCAGCGGTCGATGCCAGTTTCAACCGCGTCTATACGAACCCCGTAGAGCTTCGCGACTAGGTCGAATAGGCCGTTTATAACCTGGGCATCAGAAAAATAGGGCTTTAAGTCTTCATCGGAAATTTGATATCTGTTTTGTTTCAGTTTTTCGCCATAGTAGCTGTAATCCCAGGCCTCCAGATCACCAACAAAACCTAACGACTCAGCGTAGGCCTGACGTTCGTTAACCTCGGCGATAGCTGCCGGGCGTGATCGTTTTGCAAGATCGTTGAGAAACTCAATGACCTGTTCGACGCTCCTCGCCATTTTGGTCTCAAGCGAATATTCTGCATAATTTTCGAACCCAAGAATTTTTGCCTTTTCCTGCCTTTTAGCGACAATTTCTACCATATTTGGCGCATTATCCCAGATTTTATCGGTAATTCCCTGACCCGAGGCTCGCGTCACGTAAGCTTCATAGATTAATTTACGCAGCTCCCGATTATCTGCATAGGTGATTAACGCGAGATAGCACGGCATATCGAGTGTTACTCGATAGCCGGTCAAGCCCTTCTGTTCGGCTAACTGGCTTAACATCGCCAGCGCATACTCGGGCAAACCCTGTAATTCCGCCTTGTCTTCGGTCAGATACTGCCAGGCCTGGGTGGCATCCAACAGGTTGTTTTCGTATTTGGATTGCAGTTTGGACAGGTCTTTCTGTAGTTGCTGATAACGCGCGGCATCTTTGCCATCGAGTTCGACGCCACCCAGCCGGAAATGCAAAAGCGCATCGGTGACCGCTTTTTGTTGCGCCGGAGAAAATGTGGCAAACGCTTCAGAGTCTGCAATACTGCGATAGCCCTGATATAAATCGTGATTTTGGCTAACTTCGGATGAGTACTCGCTGAGCAGAGGTAAGCAACTGTTATACGCATCGCGCAACTCGGGGTGACTTTTTACCGAATTCAGGTGCCGTACCGGGGACCAGGCCTTTTCCAGACGATCGTTCATCAACGATAACGGTTTGATCAGGTTATCCCAGTCAGGTCGTTCTTGCGCGGATAGTTGAATTATTGCGCTACGGTTTTGACTGATCAAATGTTCAATCGCCGGCTGGATCATTTGTGGCATGATTTTACTAAATGCCGGCAGATCGCCCGGTTCGAGTAATGGGTTGGTCAAGGTTGCGGTCATCGGTTCAAGATAAAGTGCGCTAGTCTACGCAACTAAGCCCGTTAATTAAACGTCAAATGAAGTACGAATTGAACCGATGGTTATTAGCGTACTAATAAAAACAGAACCCCGGCCGCAATTGTCGATCGGGCGTTAACTTTTTACGGTGCCCTGTTTCTTCATCGACCGCGCAGTGATAGCAACCACGATGACTATTGCTCAATGGTGACCGTGTCATTCGGCATCCATCCGCTTGCCCCATGGTTATTAAACCATTCCCCTAAATATATAAATTAATATTATAAAATCAAGGACTTACTATACATCCAGGTTGCTGACATTGAGCGCATTCGTCTCGATAAAAGCGCGACGTGGCTCCACCTGGTCGCCCATCAGGGTAGTAAATACATCATCCGCGGCGATTGCGTCTTCGATACGAACCTTGAGTAAACGTCGATTTTCCGGATCCATAGTTGTTTCCCAGAGTTGCTCGGGGTTCATTTCTCCCAAACCTTTGTAACGCTGAATGTTCAGGCCCTTACGCGCTTCCCGCATCAGCCAAAAATAAGCTTCGCTGAATTTCTCTACTTGTTGCCGACGCTCACCTCTAATTATGTGCGATTCCGCGGTAAATAAATCTCCCACCTGCTCAACAAACTGGGCTATCTGTTGATAATCAGCGCCATTAAAGAAATCGCTACTGAGCTCACTTGGAGTGGTAAGTCCGTGCAGGCGTTTTTCTAAAATCAGTCCGAACTGGTTGCTATCATCGTCGCTTTTGACTGACATGCTGTAGGATACAGAGCTAGCGCTTTTCTCGTTAAGGCGAGAAGCCAGCACTTCGCCCCATTCGCCAATTATTTTTTCGTCGAGCAGGTTTGATTCGGTTACTACTGGCAAATCGATCAGTTCTTCGAGCGCTTCTGCCGGGATATGCCTTTGCAGGCGTTCAAAAATTGCAAGTATGGTTATGAATTGACGCGCCAGGTTTTCCAGCGCCAGGTCAGATATGGGTGGTGCATCGTCAGCGAGATGAAGATTTGCACCCTCAATGGCTAGCTGTAGCAAATAAGCATTCAGCTCTTTGTCATCCTTAACGTAGCGCTCCTGCTTACCCTTCTTGACCTTGTACAGCGGCGGCTGGGCAATGTAAACGTGCCCGCGATCGACTAATTCACGCATTTGCCGATAAAAAAAGGTAAGTAGCAAGGTGCGAATGTGCGAACCATCAACATCGGCATCGGTCATGATAATAATATGATGATAACGCAGTTTATCTATATCAAACTCTTCGCGCCCGATTCCACAACCTAGCGCAGTTATCAATGTACCCACCTCGGCTGATTGCAGCATCTTGTCAAAACGGGCCTTTTCGACATTCAGGATTTTTCCTTTGAGGGGTAAAATCGCCTGGGTTTTACGATTGCGTCCCTGTTTTGCCGAACCGCCGGCTGAGTCACCTTCGACGAGGTATATTTCTGACAGGGACGGATCCTTTTCCTGGCAATCGGCAAGCTTGCCGGGCAGACCAGCTATGTCGAGTGCGCCCTTGCGCCGTGTCATTTCACGCGCCTTGCGCGCTGCTTCACGCGCCCTCGCCGCGTCCTGAATCTTGCTCGTAATCGACCTGGCATCCGCCGGATGCTCCTGCAGAAAATCCTTCAGGTATTCGCCCACGACCGACTCGACAATGCCCTTGATTTCCGACGAAACAAGTTTGTCTTTCGTTTGTGATGAGAACTTCGGATCAGGTATTTTAACTGACAGAACCGCGGTCAGGCCTTCTCGCGCGTCGTCACCGCTGGTGTTAAGTTTTTCTTTCTTGCCCTGGTTGTTTTCCATGTATTGATTCAGGCTACGGGTCAAAGCAGTTCGAAATCCTGATAAATGGGAGCCTCCATCACGCTGTGGAATATTGTTGGTAAAACAAAAGATATTTTCCTGGTATGAGTCGTTCCATTGCATCGAAACTTCAACTTCGACACTATCCAACTCCATCTTGATAGAGATAACCTTTTCGTGAATCGGGGTTTTGTTTTTGTTCAAATGCTCGACAAAAGCGCGGATACCGCCTTCGTATTCAAAGATATCCTCCTTGTTACTGCGCTCATCGAACAGATGAATGCGAACACCAGAGTTTAAAAAAGACAGTTCGCGCAAACGTTTTGCCAGAATATCGTAGTGAAATTCAATATCGCTAAAAATAGTTAAGCTGGGCAAAAAACGTAACTCGGTCCCTGTTTGATCGGTATCCTTAATTTCTTGCAAATCACCCTGAGGTTCCCCCAGCCTGTATTCTTGTGTATAGAGCTTTCCCTGGCGCTTTATACGCAACGATAGCGTTTCCGACAAAGCGTTGACCACCGAAACACCAACACCATGCAAACCACCTGACACCTTGTACGAGTTGTCATCAAACTTACCGCCAGCATGCAACACGGTCATAATAACTTCAGCTGCAGAACGTCCCTCTTCCTCGTGAATATCGACAGGAATTCCCCGGCCATCATCTTTTACCGATACTGATCCATCGGTATGTATAACGACTTTAATTTCCTCGCAATGCCCTGCCAGAGCTTCATCGATGGAATTATCGACGGCTTCAAAAACCATATGATGCAGCCCGGTACCGTCATCGGTATCACCAATGTACATGCCGGGTCGTTTACGTACAGCATCGAGGCCTTTTAGCACTTGGATGCTAGTGGAATCGTAGTTTGACATGAAAGGATCTAGCTGAAATTTCGAGGTCTGATTATACCATGTTCCACGTGGAACAATTTAATTTCTTTCCCACTTATAGCCTCCGGAACCGGGCTATCGATGTTGCTAATAAACATCTGTAAATCCATATCGACCAACTGTTGATAAACTATGTTTTGTGCATTGCTATCCAGTTCTGAATTGAGATCGTCGATCAACAGGATGATCCTGCTATGCCTCGACTTGCTAACCACCTTCAATGCTGCCAGCAGCAAGGCAATGCATAGACGTTTGCTCTGCCCCCGGGAAAGAATCTCACTCGCGTTTCTGCCCTGGGACAAGAAACTCAAATCGTCACGGTGAATCCCCGCATTAGTAAATCCGCTGCGAATATCCCGCTCACGGTTAATCCTGGTTGCATCCACGAGGCTAATATCATCAGGCCAACCCTGTTGATACTCAAGTTCGAGCGATATTCCTGATAGAATCTCGCATAATTCAACTTCAACTACGGCCTGTAGTTTTATGCAGTAATCTCTGCGCATCTTACTCAGGTTCAAAGAAGGCTCGATTAGATGCTGATCCCAATAATCCAGTAACTTGATATCCTGCCTCGACTTCAGCAACCTGTTGCGCTGGCGCAAAGCATGCTGAAACAGCCGCCACTGTTCGGCATAACCTGGTTCCACGTGAAACATACACCAGTCAATAAAAGCACGACGCTTCTGTGGTGCACCCCCCAGGAGTATGAAACTGTCAGCATTCACGATATTAATCGGTGTCTTCCTGACTAACTCCGAGCGGCGTTTAATACTTTCACCATCAACGTGTATTTGAAGTTTCCTGTCGTTTTTTGCCAATCCTGCTTTGTGGTCGTCAAATCGACCGAATAACAGAAATCCGCTTTTTTCGTGGTTGATACACTGCTTTAATTGGTGAGTACGGAATGAGTGCGCCTGGCAGAGGACGTAGATAGCCTCCAACAAGCTCGTTTTACCCGAGCCATTGTCACCGCTGATAAAATTAAATCGGGAATTAAAGTCGAGTGTGGCACTGCGCAGGTTTCTAAAATCCGTCAGGCTGAGCTGACTGATCGCCATCTATCAACCTCTTGTCATCTCTACAAACGCATCGGCATGACGACGTAAAGACTGGAATCGTCCTGACTATCGTTAATAATCGCACTGCTATTTGAGTCTTTAAGTTTGATTTGTACTTTTTCCGAATTAAGCACATTTAACACATCGATTAAATAAGTGACATTAAATCCTATTTCCATATCCGACTCTGCGTAATCGACCGGCAATTCCTCTTCCGCTTCCTCCTGGTCAGGATTGTTAGCCTGAATAGATAAATTACCTGAAGAAAATGTTAACCGAATACCACGGTATTTCTCATTCGACAAAATCGCAATACGGCTCATCGATTGTTTTAGTGTCTCGCGATTAACTTCCATGATCTTGTTTCCATCAACCGGAATCACGCGTTGATAGTCTGGAAATTTGCCGTCGATCAATTTAGTCGTGAAAACCAGCGTACTCGTTTCAACACGTAAATGATTCTGGCTTAACATACAGGTAGCCGAACTGTCACCAGACTCGAGTAAACGTGAAAGCTCGAGTACCGCTTTGCGCGGAATGATGATTTGCTTGTCCTCCTCAACACCGGTTTCCAGTGCAGTTTCGCTTAATGCAAGCCGATGCCCATCGGTAGCGACAAGCTTAATTTTACCCGGCGATATCTCCATCAGGATGCCATTGAGATAATAGCGAACATCCTGTTGCGCCATCGCGAACGAAGTTTTATCAAATAACGATTTAAGCTGATTTTGCGGTATTGAGAAAGACTGCAGGGAGCTGATTTCGTCGAGAACGGGAAAATCTTTTGCCGGCAATGAAGCCAGTGTAAAACGGCTTCGTGCAGAAGTTAACGAAACCCTGGATTCATCGACCGTAAATTTAATTTCGGATGCGTCTGGAAGAGCCTTGCATATATCGAGCAGTTTCCTGGCAGGGATAGTAGTTTGAAAATCTTCGCTGCCACTCGAGTCAATGTTCGCAACCATCTCAATTTCAAGATCGGTAGCAGTTAGCGATAAGTCACCACTCGTAGACTTAAGCAAGACATTGCCTAGTATGGGCAATGTCTGTCTGCGTTCAACTGCACCGATAACCTTTTGCAAGGGAGCTAGTATATCTTCTCTTTTAATAGTAGTTTTCATGTATATATATAACTTACTGTGATTATTAGTAACTGCATATTCGTTGAGTAACTCTAAAATAACCTGTTAAATCAAAAACTTAACTGGATATAATCTATTTTAAACCTGTCCGCAGCCTATGCCTAAACTGTGCATAACTACGGGATAAAAATAGCCTTGTATTTTATAAATCCTTTATCCACAAGCTACGAACAATATTTCCCGCTCTTTAATTACTCAACATACGCGCGAGGGTCTCGACATCCTCATCGATCCGTCGATCTTCACCCCGTAATTCTTCAATTTTTCTGCAAGCATGCAGCACGGTCGTATGATCACGGCCACCGAATGCGCTGCCAATCTCCGGTAAACTGTGGCGCGTTAACAGTTTCGATAATGCCATTGCAATCTGGCGAGGTCGAGTAATAGACCGGGTGCGCCGGCTGGACAATAAATCAGCCACCCTGATTTTGAAATACTCGGCTACCAGTTTCTGGATGTTATCAATTGTAATCGGTTTATCCTGTACTGCGAGTAACTCCTTCAGAGCCTGGCGTGCAAACTCCTGGGTGATCGTCTGCCCGGTAAACCGAGCATGTGCGACTACTCGCTTCAATGCGCCCTCCAACTCTCGAATATTCGACTTGAAGCGCTCGGCAATAAAAAATGCGACATCATCGGGGACGTCTGCATCAACCTGCTCCGCTTTACTTTTCAGTATCGCGACCCGCGTTTCCAGATCCGCTGGTTTGATATCAACCGCCAGACCCCATCCCAGGCGGGAACGGATACGATCTTCGAGTCCTTCGATTTCTTTGGGGAACCGATCGCAGGTAATTACCATTTGTGCGCGTGCTTCATACAACGAATTGAAGGTATGGAAAAATTCTTCCTGAGAACGGTTTTTATCCGCCAGAAACTGGATATCGTCGATCAATAGCGCATCAAGGCTTCGATACGAATTCTTGAAGTCGTTCATGCGGCTATGTTGCAAGGCTTTAACCATATCTGAAACAAAACGCTCACAGTTAACGTAGAGGATGTTTGCCTCAGGGTTGTTTTCGCGGATCTGATTGCCGATGGCGTGCATCAGATGCGTTTTGCCGAGGCCTACGCCGCCATATATATACAAAGGATTGTATTCGGAACCCGGATTACTACTGACTTGAATCGACGCGGCCCGGGCTAGCTGATTCGACTTGCCTTCAACGAAATTCCTGAAAATTTGCGTATCGCTGAGTCCCGAAGAGCGATAGGCGCGCGGGGGTGGGCCGGCAACCGCCGTGTCAGATGGTATTGTCGCGGCATGGGAGCCTATCGACAGGCTGACCGAAATTGATTTACTGTCGTCGAGGCTGGATATTAACTCACGAATTCGATCGAGGAAGTTTTTGCGGACCCAATCCATAACGAACCGGTTAGGCGCCAGCAGTTTCAGAGTGTTTAGCTCTTGTTCGACCTGTAAAGGCAGAATCCAGGTATTAAGCTGCTGTTCGCTGATTTCGCCTTCCAGGCTGGAAATGCACTGTTGCCAGATCGAATTCAAAGTTTTTCCGCTTGTTTGCCCATCCGCGCATAACTTGCACGGAATAAATAGCCGCTCCAGGACCGGCGTGACGCACGCTGACCCGGAAACATTGTTGCCTGGCTAGATTTTCGGTCGTATCACCCGCTATTTCTGGTAATTATCGAACTGCGACCGAGAGAACACAATTCTATACTTATCCACAGCCCGCGCAAAGAGGAGATGGTCAAAAATAATAATGTTTGCGCACTATTTTCGCTGTAACGGTGCCCGCTGCGCTAAATACTGAAAATATAACTAACAGCGTCAATTAAATATTGACGTAGGGCTACTCTACCAGTACATTGTCGCGCCTTGTTGAAATCGACAAATAGTGAGCCGAGGCGTTTGCCATGAAACGTACATTCCAACCCAGTAATTTAAAACGTGCGCGAACGCACGGGTTCCGTGCGCGTATGCAAACTCGCGGTGGTCGTAGTGTAATTCGAGCTCGCCGAGCCAAGGGTAGAGCGCGTCTCACGCCATAAGGTGGATGCTCGTATCAGCGAGTCTTTCCCCAGACGGCTGAGATTAACGCGATCGATCGATTTTCAGCGGGTTTTTAATAAAAATATTCGCCTTAGCGACGCATGCCTTACAATCCTGGTTGGAAAACATAGTGGCGAAAGCCCTCGTCTTGGATTTGCAGTGGCACGAAAGCAAATTCCCACCGCGGTAAAGCGAAATGCGTTGAAACGGTTGTTTCGGGAAAGCTTCCGTAAGAATCAGCATCGATTACCGGCGCGGGACTTAGTGATTATGGTAAGACGCGAAATACTACTAACCAGGCCGGCAAAGTTAAGAGCCACGCTGGATCAACATTGGAATAGCATCATCAAACAATGCGTAAACTCCTGATAATACTGATTCAAGCATATCGCTACTTGCTGAGTTCATTACTGGGCAACAATTGCCGGTATACTCCCACCTGTTCGCAATACGCCCTCGAGGCGATAGAGACCCATGGCAGTATGAAAGGATTATGGCTTGCGTTGAAACGTGTCAGCAGTTGCCACCCCTGGCATGCCGGCGGTTACGACCCGGTGCCAGGTTCCAGTACCGAGCATCACCATGGATAATTCGAGGCTGTTTCTGTTTGCCGCCCTGATATTCGTCGGCATGTTGCTGTGGCAGCAGTGGCAGGCTGACTATGGTCCACAGCCTGTTGTCAGCAGTGAAGCGGAAATAAGCCCCGATGGCGGTGTTGCTACTTCGCAAATACCGACCGATGATCTGCCCGATCAGGCGGACGAACTGGGTGTCGATAGCGGACAGAGTACCACCCAGACCGGAGACTCCAGCAGCGAGCAATCTACAGTCCAGTCGCAGGTACAACAACTGGTGCAGGTTGACACCGATGTTATCCGGGTAATGATCGATACTCGTGGTGGCGTAATACGTTCGCTCAAGCTTAAAAAATATCCAACATCGCTGGAGCAACCTGATGACTGGCTTGAGCTAATCCACAGCGACAGCGATTCGGTATATATCGTGCAAAGCGGGTTACGCAATAAGGCAGAAAAGGCTCCCACTCACCACAGCATTTATCGCAGCGAGCAGACGACCTATCAACTCGCCGATGGGGACGACGAGCTGGTTGTACCAATGTACTGGAATCTGGATGGTGTCGAAGTAGTAAAGACCTATCACTTCAGGCGTGGCGACTATCTGATCGACCTCAAACACCGCATCGATAACCAGTCACAGCTGGACTGGCAGGGCAGCGAATACCGGCAGATTCAGCGCTCGCGTCCGCTGGAGACTTCACGCCTGCTCTATACCTATACGGGATCGGTTTATTACAACGAAGAGACCAAGTACGAAAAAGTCGATTTCGACGACATGGAAGAAGGTCAACTAAAACTGGAATCCAAAGGCGGCTGGATCGCGATGATCCACCACTATTTCCTGTCGGCATGGGTGCCAGGGCAGGAAGAAACAAACCTGGTTTATACTATTGCCAACACCAGGCGCAACCCGTCAACCTATACCATCGGTTTGCGTTCCGAAAACCGGGTTGCACCGACTGGTGGCAGCGCTGAATTTTCAAGCCAGTTGTTTGTCGGCCCCAAGATCGTTAAACGTCTGGAAGAAATTTCTCCGGGACTGGAACTCACTGTCGACTACGGTGTTTTGACATTCCTCTCCAAGCCCCTGTACTGGTTACTATCCTGGTATCACAGTTTCGTCGGTAACTGGGGGCTCGCGATCATATTACTAACCCTCACCGTTAAGGCCGTGTTCTACAAGCTCTCCGAAACCAGTTATCGTTCGATGGCAAAAATGCGCAAGGTCAGCCCGCGCCTGAAAACCCTGAAAGAGCGATACGGGGATGATCGACAGAAGATGAACCAGGCGATGATGGAGCTCTACAAGACCGAAAAGATAAACCCGATGGGTGGTTGTTTACCGATATTGGTGCAGATTCCGGTCTTCATAGCGCTCTACTGGGCATTACTCGAAAGTGTCGATCTGCGCCAGGCGCCCTTCATCTTCTGGATCAAGGACCTGTCGGTTATGGATCCCTATTTCGTGTTGCCGGTGTTGATGGGAATCAGCATGGTCATCCAGCAACGACTGAATCCCCCGCCGCCGGACCCGATTCAGGCCAAGATCATGATGGCATTGCCATTCGTGTTTACCATTTTCTTCGCCTTCTTTCCGTCAGGGCTGGTGCTGTACTGGGTTGTCAACAACGTGTTGTCGATTACCCAGCAGTGGATCATTACCAGGCGAATCGAAGCCGGGGCAGGAACAGCAGGGGCCAAGTAAGCCTGGTCCCGGCTCAGCCAATGCGCCATTATCACCATGCCATCGCATGAAACCATCGCTGCAATAGCTACGCCCCCGGGTACCGGCGGTATTGGCATCTTGCGTCTCTCCGGAGCAAAAGCGCTGGCTATCGGCGAGGCGCTTTGCCACAGTAAAATCAAGCCCGGCCTAATCCAGTTTCGGCGCTTCTTCGATACAGACGACCAGCTACTTGATCATGGTATATGCCTGTACTTCAAGGCACCGCATAGTTTCAGTGGCGAAGATTGCGTCGAAATCCAGGCTCATGGCGGACCGATAGTACTCGATATGTTGCTCGAACGTCTGTGCGAGCTCGGTGCTCGACTGGCACGCCCCGGTGAATTTTCCGAACGCGCATTCCTCAATGGCAAGCTGGATCTGACCCAGGCAGAGGCAATAGCGGATCTGATAGAGTCGGGCAGCCGGGCTGCTTCGCGAGCGGCAATACGGTCATTGGAAGGCCGCTTCTCGCTGCAGGTGCACAGCCTGGTGGATGAAATTATCAATCTGCGCGCATTTATCGAGGCCGCGCTCGACTTCGCCGAGGAAGAAATCGACTTTCTCGATAACCCGGATATCAGCCACCGTCTCGATGGCTGTAACCAGCACTTACAAACCTTGCTTGCTCAGGCGGAGCAGGGCAGAACCCTGCAGGAAGGCTTGAGCGTATCGCTTGCAGGTTTGCCCAATGCGGGTAAATCGAGCTTGTTAAATTACCTCGCCGGGTATGAAGCCGCGATAGTTACCGAGATCGAAGGTACCACCCGCGATGTGCTGCGTGAGCACATATCGCTCAAGGGTATACCTCTTAAAATCAATGACACGGCTGGTTTGCGAGAGTCGCAGAACCCCGTTGAAAGAGAGGGAATCAGGCGCGCCTGGGAAACTATCGGGCAGTCGGACGTCATCATATACCTGGTTGATTCGAGTAAAGGATTGACCCCGGCGGATCGAGAGATTATCGATCAATTAGCAGGACCCAGTTTACAACTAGTGTTCAGCAAAAGTGATCTGGCGCAGGCAAATCAGCAACGCGATCCTGAAAGCCTTACTATTTCCACCTTAAATGGTGACGGAATGGAAATGCTGATTCAACGCATAACCGGCCAGATTTCCGACTATAATCAGGATAATCAGGCATTTATGGCAAGACGACGTCATGTTGATGCGCTCCTGCGAGTTCAGGAATCTGTGCAGCGGGCGATTCACATATTTAACACAACGCGGTCGGGAGAGCTCATGGCGGAAGACTTGCGTGGCGCCCAGAGACACCTGAACGAAATTACCGGCGAATTTACCAACGAAGATTTGTTGGGCAAGATTTTCTCTACTTTCTGTATTGGTAAATAATAGCCAGCTGTACGCTCAGGGACAGACCGTTAAGGATAAGCCAAAAACGTGAACGACGAATCCACCGAACCCACCGAACCCGGTTCAAGCCAGTCATCGATACACGAACGACTTGGTGAACTGTGTATTAAATTTCATCAGCTTCAGGACGAACTACTCAACGAAGCGGACGCGGCAAAGGGAGCCAGGCTGCAGCAAATCGCAAGCACCCTTATCGGTTTGAGTCGGGAGCAGACTGATCAGGTACTGGGTGAGCTTTTTCTGTCGGAGCATTCAAATTACAACTTTACCAAACCGCTTTATATTGGCGCGTCCCTGGTTGAATTGATCCGGCGCTATAACCAGTACGCGGCGGACGCGGCAATCGATGACAGCAAGTTAGAACAAATGGTGGTAGCGGCGCTAGGTCATAATCTCGGATTACTCGCCTATGAAAAGCGGGTTTACGAAAGCCAGGAAGAATATTCTGTTGACGACAAGCGTCAGCTACGCGAACACTACCCGCAACAAAGCGCCGATATCCTCGAAGCAGCGGCTCTCGATCAGGCATTGATTCAGGAGGTGGTGCGCAACCATAACGTGGCCAGCGACAACCCCTCGAAACAGGCATTGTTGATGCGTACCCCGTTTATCTATGCCGGCATCGCAATGCCACAAAACTTGTCGGCCGAACAACGATCTATCGATAACCCCAGTCGGGAGTTTGCGCGCATGTTTACCAACCAGGAGCTGGATCCGGTTTATGGTGGTCTATATCTTAAAATTAACGGGTTAGCGCCAATAGGGTCGATTCTGAAACTTGAATCCAATGAACGAGCCGTCGTTGTGCGGGGCCCGGAAGATGAGAGCATTACTTCATCGACAGTACGTATGTTGACCAATCGCAACGGGGTGCAACTGCTCCGACCAGGCGATCACTACCGGTTGAACAAAACCCCGACTCGCCATCGTGGGTTGGCTGATCACCATCGTTTTGCGTGGACTCATTTCTCACCGCATATGATGTGGGAGCAATAATTCATAAACCTCTTTAGTTTGCACACTGCGTAACAGGTGCATTTGCCGAAATGCGTCGGGGCATTTTATGAAGGTAAACTCGCCGCTTAGCGGGAAACACTTGTCGTAGAGTCGGGATAACCAGAAGCGCAAGGCACCGAGGCGCAACATCAAGGGCAAGGCGTCTAATTCCATAGTTTCGAGGCGCCGCTGCTGTTGATAGGCGCCGATAGTCGAATTTACCCTGGCCGCAATCAGTTGTCCCTCGCTGTCGATGCACCAGTCGTTTAACAGCACCGCAATATCAAATACAAAACTATCGTTACAGGCGTAGTCAAAATCGAGGATGCCGCCTAGTTCGCCGTTTGCGAACAGTGCATTGTCGTGAAACAGATCGGCATGAATGGCGCCACGCGGCAGTCGCTGCAGAGCAAATTCCCGGCAACTATCCAGTGTTGCCGTAATACCCCGTAAATCATCACTGTCGAGGCTGGGCCCGAGTGTCTCGAGCACTGCCAGTATCCATTCCATGCCACGTGGATTGTTGCGCCTGGCCGGGTAATCACCACCAGTTAGATGGAACCGGGCCAGTTCCGTACCGATTGAGGCGCAGTTTTGGAGGTTTGGAAGGGTTTCTACTGCACCCGGTAAACGATGAATGATTGCCGCAGGGCGTTGATTCAGGTTCGAATAGAATCGATCGTAGCGATCTTTTACGGGCTCTGCGCAGCGTACAGACTGTTTTGCCAGATGCTGCTGCAGGCCTAGCATGTAGTCGAGCTCAGAATCGGCGTGGTGTTCGTATAGAGTGAGTACAAAACGGCCACGCTCAGAGTCGAGATAATAATTGGTGTTGGTTATACCAGCGGCGATTGGTTGGAAATCGCGCAGTTTTCCGAGCTCGTAGCGCAGTAGAAATTGCTCGAGCTGTTTAATTTCCACAGTGGTGTAAACAGACATGAGTTTAGCGAATAGAAAGGCGCAAACTGGCGAAGTCACCGTTGCGGCTATGATATGATCCGGATTCAGGGTCGGGCATTCTAGCGCATCTATATGAATCAAGAGAAACAAAAAAAACTAGTTCTGGTAGACGGCAGTTCCTACCTCTTTCGCGCCTATCACGTTCCCGGACCGGATCTAACCAGCCCGTCGGGGAAACCGACTAAGGTGATTTACTTCGTCCTCAACATGCTGAATAAATTAATCAAGGACGAGCAACCTGACCGGATCGCCGTGGTATTCGATGCCAAGGGAAAGACCTTTCGCAACGATATATATCCAGAGTACAAGGCTACCCGGCCGCCGATGCCGGATGATCTGCGTGAGCAAATCGAACCGCTGCATAAAATTATCAAAGCGCGCGGCCTGCCTTTAGTCTGTATCGAAGGGGTTGAGGCCGATGATGTAATCGGCACCATGAGTTGCCAGGCGACAGAGCAGGGTTACCAGGTTCTCATCTCGACTGGAGATAAGGATATGGCGCAACTGGTCAACGAAAACGTGCGCCTTATCAATACCATGAATAATCATTTCATGGACGAAGCGGCAGTGGTCAGCAAGTTCCAGGTTCGCGCCGGCCAGATCGTCGATTACCTCGCACTTATGGGAGATAGTTCAGACAATATACCGGGCGTGCCAAAAGTGGGGCCAAAGACTGCGGCCAAATGGATCGGCGAGTACGGTGATTTGAATGCTGTAATGGCGCATGCCGAGGAAATCAAGGGCAAGGTTGGAGAAAATCTGCGCGAGTCACTGAATTTTCTGCCGATGTCTTATGAACTGGCAACGATCAAACTGGATTGTGATACCGGGGTCAGTATCGACGAGCTGGAGCAACGGGAAGCCGACCAGGGAGAGCTTGCGGCCTATTATCGGGAGTATGGATTTACGCGCTGGTACGACGAAGTCGGAGCTAGTGCCAGTAGCGCGGCAAAACCGGTCGCAGCAAAAGTCGATGCCAATTATGAAACTGTGCTCGAGCAGGTCCGCTTCGAGCAGTGGCTGCAGCGATTGCGCGAGGCGAAAGAGTTTGCCATCGATACCGAAACCACCAGCATCGATTACATGCAGGCCGAACTGGTGGGCATCTCACTGTGTCTGGACCCTGGCGAGGCTTGTTACATCCCGCTTATGCACCGTTATGAAAATGCCCCGCAACAGCTCGACAAGGTCGAAGTGCTTGCAGCACTGAAACCGGTTCTCGAAGATCCCGCGATCGGGAAGATTGGCCAGAACATCAAGTATGATGCACATATTTTTATCGGCGAAGGCATTCGCATGCGGGGCATCGCGCATGACACCATGCTCGAATCCTACGTACTCAACTCTACCGCCAGCCGACATAACATGGATGCACTGGCAAAATATTACCTCGACCACGACACCATTCATTACGCTGATATCGCTGGCAAGGGCGTCAAACAGAAAACCTTCGATCAGATTGAGCTCGAGCAGGCCAGTGATTATGCCGCCGAAGATGCTGACATCACGCTACGCTTGCACCGGGTTTTGAATGTGGGGCTGCATGAAGATGAAAAGCTGAATCGGGTTTATCGCGAGATTGAAATGCCCCTGGTCGATGTTTTGCTCGATGTGGAACAAAATGGTGTATTGATCGATCAGGACATGTTGCGCAGTCAGGGCAGGGAAATCGATCGAAAACTGGGCCAGATCCAGGAAGAGATATACCAGCAGTCCGGGGAGGTCTTCAACCTTAGTTCACCCAAGCAAATTCAGGCAATTCTCTATGAAAAACTCGAATTGCCGGTACTGCGCAAGACACCAAAAGGACAGCCGTCGACCGCCGAAGATGTGCTCGAGGAACTCGCCGCAGACTATGAAATACCAGCCCTGTTGCTGGAACATCGTAGTCTAAATAAATTGCTGTCGACTTATATCGACAAGCTGCCTCTGGAGATCAACGCTAAAACCGGGCGTGTACATACTTCCTATCAGCAGGCGGTCGCCTCCACCGGCCGCCTGTCGTCGACTAGCCCAAATCTGCAAAATATTCCGATTCGAACGGCTGAAGGTCGCCGTATTCGAGAAGCCTTTGTGGCCACTGATGGTTGTAAGATCCTGGCACTCGATTACTCGCAGATTGAGTTGCGCATCATGGCGCATCTGTCGGCCGATGAAAGTCTGCTCAACGCCTTCGCCGAGGGCCTGGATGTGCATCGCGCTACCGCGGCTGAGGTTTTCGGGAGCGGGCTCGAACAGGTCAGTGCCGAGCAACGTCGTGCCGCCAAGGCGATTAATTTTGGTCTGATTTATGGCATGTCGGCGTTTGGTCTGGGTAAACAGTTGAATATCGGCCGCAACGAAGCACAGCAGTATGTCGATACTTATTTCGAGCGTTATCCCGGAGTTAAGCGCTATATGGAAGATACCAGGCAACTGGCGCGTGACCAGGGCTACGTGGAAACGGTTTTTGGACGCAGACTGTACTTGCCCGATATCAACGCGCGCAATGGCAATGTGCGTCAATACGCCGAGCGCACCGCGATTAATGCACCAATGCAGGGTACAGCGGCCGATATAATAAAGCGGGCTATGATCAGGGTGCAAGCCTGGCTAGTTGATACCAGGCCTCATTGTAAAATGATCATGCAAGTTCACGATGAGCTGGTATTCGATGTGGCCGCGGACGAGGTCGAGTCTTGCTGTACGGCTATCGCCGAGCTGATGACCGGCGCGGCTGAGTTGTCGGTCGATCTGGAAGTGGATGCCGGGGTAGGCTCTAACTGGAACGAAGCCCACTAATATCCGGGCGCAAACCAGGTTGTTCCAGGTTGCAACCTTGAAAAGAATTAAGCTGTTTTCAGCGCCTGTTTGCGCGCCCAGGCAGGTTCAGGACGCAACATTCTGCATAATAATGGTAAATTCCTGAAATCAAGCCCTGACTCCAGGAAAAGACCGTTTGCAGGCGAGTCGGTAACTCATTTACACCTGTACGGGTTATGAATTTGTAGTACCAGCCGTATTCTGCGCTTTAAGTTGATCTGATCGAGCTGCGGGCGCGTATATTCTTTAGTGAGTTGTGAGCGGGGTTGAAATTAGAAAAGCCGACCCCAGATGGTTAACTATTAGTGACAATTGATGTTCTCTGACCGTAACCGGCCGCAGGAACTATAGAACGCATCAGTTGTCTACCGAAGTAGCGCTATAGCCCAGCGCTATGTCCGTTCTCCCTCCTATGAACGGACAACGATCCGGACACCCCATCCGGGTCATACGTTTGGCCCTGGCAGTTTACTGCCAGGGCTTTTTTATGCTCACTTTACTCCGCGGCCTGGTGCTCGATGGACAAATCGGGCTCAAGCCATTTTCGGCACACCTGCTCAAGCGCTTCGAGGCCCTGACGATTCAGCGTCGATAGCGTCGATACGCTCTGCTGCGGGCCAACCAGGCGGGTCTCGGTATCGGCAACCGTTTTCAGAATCGCCGAACGTGACAGCTTATCCGATTTGGTAAGCAGTATGTGCAGTGGCAAGCTGTCTCCCAGCATATCGATCAGACCCTGATCGAGTTCACTGATGCCACGGCGAATGTCGACCACGATGACGAGGCCTTTCAGGGCCCGGCGCTCGAGCAGGAACGCGGTTAGTACCTGGTTCCAGTGGCCACGCATTTTCTTCGAGACCCTGGCAAATCCGTATCCGGGTAAATCGACGAGACGGCGATCCGGATCCAGTTCGAAGAAGTTGATCAACTGGGTACGTCCGGGTGTCTTGCTGGTTTTGCACAGGCCTTTTTGCCGAGTCAGGCAGTTTATTGCGCTCGATTTTCCCGCGTTGGAACGCCCGGCGAACGCGACTTCAGCGCCCTCGTCGGCAAGCATTTGCGATAATTCGAATGCACTGGTAACAAATCTGGCTTGCTTGAATGAAATACTCATAGTTCCCATCGGGTTATTGTTGAACGAGCGGCCGGGGTATGATATACATTTGCGCCCGAAATTTCCGTACGTTTTCCCCCTGGAGAAATAATGAAAGCGAGCCTATTTGGAGCCATGATTTTGGCCTTGTCCGGTCTGATGTCAATTACCGCGAATGCGGCTGATATCGAAGCCGGCAAAACGAAGAGTGCCGTATGTGCGGCTTGCCATGGAGCGGATGGAAACAGTTCCAACGCCGCCTGGCCATCGCTGGCGGGTCAGCACGCCAGCTACATTTACAAGCAGTTGAATGATTTCAAGGAGGGCCGTCGAAACAATGCCTCGATGACCGGTATGGTGGCTCTGCTCAATGACGAAGACATGAAAAACGTCGCCGCTTATTACGAAAGCCAGCAGCTCAGGGCAGTCGCTTTTGATGCTGATATGATCGCGGCGGGTGAAGGTATTTATCGTGGCGGTATTACCGAAACCCACGTGGCGGCCTGCATGGGTTGTCATTCACCCAGCGGCAAGGGTAATGGCCCTGCGGGCTGGCCATCGCTGAAAGGACAGCACCCCGAGTACCTGTTCAATCAGCTGCAGAACTTCAAGCAAGGCTTACGCGCTAACGACAGCGGCAACATGATGCGTAATGTCGTGAAACGTATGTCCGACATGGAGATGAAGTCGGTAGCAGCGTATATCGCGGGTATCGAGTAAATCTAGCTACTGACTGCATTCAGCGGATATTAATCTGCCGCAGTATAAGCTTGCGATAAAACTAATCGCGAGAATACCTGTCCATCAGGGGAACAATTTTTTTCAGGAGAAGCATAATGATGAAACGCTGGCTAAAGGGTTTAGCTTTGTTAATGCTGGTTTCGGGTGCTGCGTCAGCGCAAACAGCCTTCCAGGCAGGTACCGACTACCAGGTAATCTCGCCCGCAGTCAAGACCACCGAGCCCGACAAGATAGTTGTTACCGAGATATTCTGGTATGGCTGCCCGCATTGTTTTCGTTTCGAACCCTATGTCGAGCGTTGGGCAGCAGGTCTGCCCGATAGTGTTGTCTTCGAGCAGGTGCCTTCTTCGCTCAATCCGCACTGGACCGAGACTGCCCGCGCCTATTACGCGTTTAAAATGATGGGTGCGCACGAGCAAACCCACAAGGCAATATTTGATGCGATTCATCTCAAGCGCGAACGCCTGGACAACATTGACGCACTCGCCGAATTTGCCGGCAAACTTGGGCTTGATGAAAAGGTGTTTCGGGAAAACTATGCTTCGTTTCCCGTCGACGCCCAGATTCGCAAGAACATACAGAAGGAAAAACGTTACGGCCATCGCGGAGTGCCGGCGGTCATAGTCAATGGTAAGTACCTGGTGTCGGCATCATTAGCGGGAAGTAATGAGCGCATGATCCAGATTATGAACTTCCTGGTCGCACAGGAACTCGCGCAGTAAGCGCTGATGCCCAATCTTCCGTCTTCAAGGCTTGCTTTGAATGACGGATTGGGCATCGTACCCGGGCGTGTTAACTGGTTAGGGGGTTCTTTACATTCGAGTCAGGCTAGGGAACCTCTGATCAAATCATAAACGAACATCTTGTGTCCAAAATAATCAATCTCTGCGTTGTGAAACTTGGCAATAGCTGGGCTAAAGCTGGCCCCATGAGCGTAGCGATTGCTTTGGGTCTTACTCGCGTTCCACGCCTTGATCTTGATTATTTTGAATCACAAGCTGATTCGCTCAGACTTAATCAGAGATTCCCTAGCTTGTGCTCCAGCCGAAACGGGCGATCGCGATGTTGCCCTTGCCGTGAAATTCCAGCGATTCACACAGGTCCCGGATGAGCATTAGCCCGCGTCCGCTCAACGCCATTTCCCTTGGCGACGGCGCTGCGTGATTTTCGAAATCGAAACCCATGCCGCTATCTTCGATACGTAACAGTATTCTGCGCCACGATGATTCCTGTTCTACCGATAAATTGAAAATCACGTATCCGCTGTCAAGACTTGCGAGTCGTCTTTCACGGGTCTGAAAATAAGCTTCGAATCCGGCCGGGTCGGTTTTCAACTTTGAATCCAGTCCGAGTACACCATGATCGAGGGCATTTACATATAATTCGGTCATCACGGTGAAAAGTGATTGTCGCTCGGTCTCGAGCTCTTCCATTTCCATCAGGTAATTAATCAGAATCGGAACCGGATTGGTTTCGCGCAGGCGGGTGCCATTGAAACGCAAGGACAGTTTCCACTCACCGCGATCACCGAGCATGTGGGTAGGCGGCTTGATGTAGTCATGTACCTCGATCTCGGGCAATACATCATGTACGCAGGTAATTTCTACCAGCGTAACGTCGTCGGCCTGGGTCGTGATATCACCACAAAATCGGTCGAGGTCAGTAAAGACCTGGTCAAAGATTTTATTTTTCGGGGCGCTGCGGATGGACTCTATCAGGCGATCGTTACCAAACTCCTGATCCTGCGCATTGCGCGCCTCGGTCAAGCCGTCGCTATGCATCAATATCTTGTCATTATATGAAATCGGTGCGTATTGCAGCATTTCCTTGGGGTCGATGTTCGTTTCGACACCCAGTGGCAATCCGGTGGACACGAGGCGGTGCCTGATCTGATTGGTTTCGCCATCGACGATGATTACGTCGGGCATACCAGCATTGAACACCCGTACGTGCTCCAGGTCATGATTAACGACTACCAACTGGGCACCGAAAAACATACCGACGGGTAGCATCGACTTCAATTTCTTATTGATGCCGGTGAGTATTTCCTCGGGGCTGAAACCCTTGGTGGTCATGGCACGAAATACCTCGGAAACCGGCATCGCCCCAAGGGCGGCAAGTAAGCCGTGTCCGGTGAAATCCCCCGTCAGAAAGAAGAGGTCGCGAGAGGGGGAGTATGCCGACAACACCATATCGCCACTAAAGATGCCCGCTGGACGCACAACCTGGCGCAGGTGCTGGTTTTCGATGTTAGAGCTTTGAATCGCATTGACAAACACGGACTCGGCAATTTCCTGCTCGCGATGAATCATGCTGTACATGCCTTGCACTTCACGGTTCAGTGCGGCGATACGCTGCATCGAGCGAATTTTGCTCTGCAGGATAATTTTGTCGTAGGGTTTGATCAGGAAGTCGTCACCGCCTGCTTCTATGCATTGCGCAAGCGCTTCTTCATCGCTCATAGCGGTCAGGAAAATGATCGGTACAAAGCGATTTGTCGAAGCCGCCTTGATCTGTCGCGTGGCTTCATAACCATCCATAAGCGGCATCATCACGTCCATGAAGATAATGCTTGGATGTTCCTGATTGAATAAGTCGATTGCTTCCTGTCCATTGACTGCTTCAATGGTCTGGTAACCTTGCTTGCTAAGCAGCGACTTTAAAATGAGACGATTGGTTTTTTCGTCGTCGACGATCAGGGCTTTGCCGAGGCCGGAATTACTCATAACGAAGGGCGGTTCGGAAAAACTGGGTTGTCGTTCTACCGAAAAGCACAGGTGACCCCTATTTGAATGTGCTTACCTGTTTAGTACAAATGGCGCTGAAAGCAAGCCCGCGCCTATGTTGTGGGGGTGATTAATCCGGCCAGCCCAGTTTGTGGGCAAGGCCCGAATGGCGTTGGGTCAGGCTTTCGATCGAGCGGTTAACGACGCTCTCTGAGGCGTGCAGGATAAACTGCTGGCGGGCCCGGGTAATTGCGGTGTAAAGCAGCTCACGCGACAGTGTGTCAGAGTCCGGATCTGACGGCAATATGAGGAACACCGAATTGAACTCAGACCCCTGCGATTTATGTACCGTACTGGCCCAGGCGGGCACGAATTCGGGTAAACGGTTCACCGCCAGGTCGCGAATGTCGCCAGTGGGGTCCCGGAAGCAGGCGCGTAGCCCGGTTGTATACCGCCATAGAATTCCGGTATCACCGTTAAACAAGCCCAGTTCATGATGATTACGCTTAATCAATATTGGTAAGCCGGCGTATAAATCAGATTCGGGTAAATTATTACGTGCCAACATGGCCCGCGAAATTATACGGTTGAGTGAATTCACGCCGAGTGGCCCCTGATTGGTTGCGCACAACACGCGTGTTTTTTCATAGACCGCGAGTGCTGCAGCCGGCGAATTGCAGTCGAATATAGGTTCGTAAGCCGCGTAGAGCCAGGCCAGGGCGTCGGCGTGAATTTGATCATGGCCGTCGGCGTACCAGCGCAAGCCCCTGTCCCCGCGGTGCAGCAGTTCGCGAGCCGCTTTACACTGGCCCTGGTTAACATGAGCTGCGACTTCACCGATAGCGCTGTCATGATCGAAGCGGTAATTGTTACGCAACAGGGCTATCGATGCGGCCAGCGGTGCGCTAGCCGGATCAAAGGCAAAGCCATGACCGGTGATATCGCCTAATACGTTGCCGGCAGCGACTGACGCCAGTTGGTCCCGATCACCTAGCAAAATGAGGCGCGCCGTTGCCGGTAAAGCGGTCAGTAAGTGAAACATCAGTTTCAGATCGATCATTGAGGCTTCGTCGACGACCACGCAATCCAGCGCCAGCTGATGATGCTCATGGTACCGATAACCATGCCGTCGATAGCCGAGCAGGCGATGAATCGTACTGGCCGTGGTGGGGAGCGCGTCGCGGACAGCGGGATCCATATCGATGTGATCTATGCGTTGGCTGATCGAGTCCATCATCCGTGCCGCAGCCTTGCCGGTTGGTGCTACCAGCGCGATACGTATATTCGGATCCAGTGCGGTCAACACCGACAATATGCGGATTACGGTCGAAGTCTTACCGCTACCCGGGCCACCTGAAACTACGCAAAAGTGGTTTCGCGCCGCGGTTGCGACAGAGTGCTTTTGATCCTGATCGACCGATCCCGAGCCGGCAAAGATCTGCTCAACCTGTTGTGAAATCCGTTTATTATCAAGATCCTCCCTGATCTCGAGCATGGCACGAATCCTGGTGGCAACCTGCTCCTCATAATTCCAGTAGCGATTAAGGTAGAGGCGTTCGCCATCAAGCGTTAACGGGGCGGATTCGTTAGGGCTACCGACACACTGGCTGGTACGTAACTGTGCGCACCAACTGGCGCTGTCGATACCACAAGGTATTTCAGCCGCATCGATGTAGTTCGAGTTAAACAGCGGACGCTGGTTAAAACGCCCCAGTTCTATGCATACGTCTCCGCGCTGGTTGGCTTCGCTTACCAGTGCAGCGCTAAGACTCAGCAAGTCATCAATACCGGATTGTGACTGCCTGGCCACAAACTCGGCGAAATAATAACTTAACCAGCTTATATCGTGGTTACCTGCGAGATTGTGTAATAGCGAACTCATGCGTCGTCCGAAGCGAGCGGCGTAAATTTCATTAACTGATCGAGCTGTTGAATTATTTTCAACGCAGGCCGATCGAAATGAATACCATAGTGTTTGCCATGCTGTGGTCTCATCGCGCGTAAAAACAGGTAGTAACAGCCACCAAAGTGCTGTTCATAGTCGTAATCCGGCAGGCGTATTGCCAGCAAGCGATGCAGTGCAACGGCATAGAGTAGCGCCTGCAAATCGTAGCGCCGGTCCAGCATTGCCTGCTGAAGATTCTCCGGGCGATAGTCTTCCAGGTTGCTTCCGAGGAGATTACTTTTGTAATCAGCGAGGTAGTAACGGCCCTGATACTCGAACACCAGGTCTATTACCCCGGTGATTAATCCACGAAACTCGGGACTGCTGACTGGCTGCAGCGGAAGCGGGGACAGGGACTGCATAAACTGGTTGAGCGCATCGATGCTCAGATGATCGAGGGCAAAGTCGAAAGCCAGCTCGTTTAGCCTTTGCTGGTTGGAAATATTGCTTAAGGTCATCGCGCCGCCGTCTAGCGGTGTCGATACTATTTGCTCAAGCCATGCAGTCAGCGTCGGCTCGTGTTCCAGAGAAATTCCCGCCAGTGGCAGCAAGCGGGGAAATAATTGTGAGCACTGTTTACGAATGTCCCGCTGGAAATCGATATTCTCCAGCAATGAATGAACCAGCAGCCCGACGTGACTGCCGGCTGGAAAATCGAGGACAGGGTCACCCTGGCTGGCGGTGTCACCGAAGTGGGCTGGTTGATGAATACCACGGGTTAGCGCGGTAAAGCTGTTTATTCTCCATTGAGTCATATTGCCACGTGAAAATTTTGCAAGTTGCGCGGCTGGCAGTTCTAACTCACCTGAGCGAAATACCGACGACATGTCACCCCGGGGCAACGGCAGCAATTCAATGCTCGTTGCACTGGCGTCAACCAGGGCCTGCAGATCGGTGGTAAGGTCCATGCCCTCGGGAAACCCGTCCGCTGAGGCCAAATCGAGATCATGCGGGGTTTGCTTCGAATGTAGCAGATAAGCCAACGCGGTCTGTTTCGCATAGCCTGATCGAGTAGGGTTTCCGGCCTCGCCCCAGGCCAGATAAACCTTGGAGCGCGCGCGGGTCAGCGCGACATATAACAGTCTTACATCCTCCGCGAGCCGCTCTTTTTCCGCCCTCAGCCAGTTCTGTTCCAAATCAGCAGAGCCGAGGTCAACGCAGGGGGAGAATTCTGCATCATGAAAATATACCGCTTTAGCACGGTCGACCTGTTTGCAGGACCACAGAAAAGGCACGAATACAATCGGGTACTGCAAGCCCTTGGATTTGTGAATGGTTATAATCTTGACCAGTGCCTCGTCGTCTTGCAGACGCAATTCTGCATCTTCGTTGCCGTCTTCTTCGAACTGCTGCTGAAACCAGCTAAGCATGGGTGACATTCCGGCAGTAATCGTGGACTGTTGTTGTAGTAATTCAGCCAGCTGCAGTAAATTGGTGATGCGTCTTTCGTTGCTGTCCTGTTGTGTCAGCTGGCTGGTGATTTCAAATTTATGCAGCATTGATTGGAACATTGCTATGAAGCCATGTCTTTCCCAGAGCTGTTGCAATTCATCGAGGTTGTCGAGCCAGCGTTGCCAGGCAGTATCATCGTCGACTACTGCGGCTATTTGCCGGTAATCCAGGTTAAGCAGGCTGGATGACAACGAACGCGTGGCGGCCGTGGGATCCCGATACTGGGAAATGGCAAGCAGTAAATCATAGAGCCCGCGGGCTTCGTCGCTTTTAAAAACCGAATCCCTGCCAATAGTGACCGTACGGATACCGTGGTGATGCAGGAGTCGACTCAGGGCATGCCCTTCGGAAGCCTGGCGCACCAGTATCGCGATATCGCCGTTTTTCACCACTCGCCCATCGATAGTCGCAGATTTCCGAGCCGCTTTTTCGAGCAAGTCGACGATCTCGATTACGATCGCCTGGTTTATCAGGTCGCGTATTTCATCACGCGAATAGTTTTCATTCGGCGCTTTTAGCGGCAGCTGCCACAATGTCATTGCAGTCGCTGCCTGGTCCTGTAAACGAAGTTCATGGTTTTTATTTAGCGCCACCGATGCGACCGGCGTAAAAGCGATTGAATCCTGGTAAATGAAGGCCCCGGGACGATGTGAGAAAAGTGTGTTGGTTGCCTGCACCAGCTGCGGCTGGGAACGCCAGTTTGTTTGCAGGCCGAACAGATCTACGCCGGTTAATTGCCTGGCTTGCATATAAGTAAAGATATCACCGCCACGGAAACTGTATATCGCCTGTTTGGGATCACCGATCAGGGTCAGATTTGCCATTTCAACGGACATGTAGACATGCTTGAAAATCTTGTATTGAATGGTATCGGTATCCTGAAATTCGTCGATCATCGCGACCGGATACTGTTGCCTGAGGTTTTCTGCGAGGGCCGTACCGCTGCCTGATTCGAGTGCTTCGAGTAACAACGATAACTGGTCCTGAAAGCCGAGTGAGGCGATTTCACGTTTGCTTTCGAGCACCTGCCGGGAGACAGCATGGAAAGCATCGGCACGGAGTTGCGCTGCAATTGAGTTGATAAAGCTCTGCCAGGATTGAGCGACCGGGTTAACCGCCTCAAAAAACTCATGCTCCAGTTCGGGGTCCTCCCCCCTTTTGCTGGGTTTAGAGTTTTGCTCAAGCCACTTTGTCCCCAAATACTCAAAGTTTTCGAATACGGCATCTACTTCTTCGGCATTGAAAAACTCATCCGCGGCATCGAGGAAGGTATCGACCCGCTGCGGGTGATAGGGTAATTTCGCGGCGCGGCTCAATACTTTCGAACTCGATACAACTCGCGCGATATCGGACCGGTGTTGCCGCCATAGCGGCGCCAGCTGCCGCAAGGAGCTGGTAATATGCCGCGCCTGATCCAACAGGCTTGCTATGCTGCCCCTGGCAGAGGGAATCAATTTTACCGAAGGCTTGTTGCGTAACTCGAGCAGGGTTGCGATCAGGCTATTTAAATCCGGAAGCTGGTCGCGTATCAAGTTCCAGGTATCACTATCCGGGTCATAGGTTTGACGCCGCCACCAGTCTTTTATTGCTGCTTCCCAGAGCTGGTCATCGTTGGTCAACATATCACTGTCGAAAAGCTGGTTACCGGATAGCGCGTTTTCCTGCAGACTACGCTGACAGAAACTGTGTATCGTTGAAATCGAGGCCTCGTCCATACTGCGTAAGGCCAGTTGCAGACGCCGCTGTTGCACAGCACGGGTGGCTTCGTCGAAACCCTGCCACTGTTCCAGCAGCAACTGGAATAGTTCGTCCATGTCGGCACCGGGCTGGTCGAACAGATTCAGTGCATCGTAAAGCCGTTTACGAATGCGGCCCCGTAACTCGTCCGTGGCCGCATTGGTATAGGTAACTATGAGGATTTGCGAGGTCTGCCTGCCGTCGAGAATATGCCGCAGGTAAAGGTCGGCAATAGTATGCGTTTTGCCGGTTCCAGCACTGGCTTCGATGAGCTTGATACCATCCAGATCAAGCTCCAGGATAGCCCTGGCATCGAGATTTGTTAGCGTCGGGGCCTTAGTCATCGTCGCCGCCGTATTCGATCGCGGGGGAATAAATTTGCCGTGCATGCTCCTGGAACAGCGTTTCCGAGAGGGGGTTTGGTGCGTTGTTATGTAAGGCAAGCCTGATAAATTCGTCTTCACGTTCCCCACGCGGGGCATTCCTGTAGCTGCCCCCGTTCCAGGCGGCGAGCGCTTTGTTCATCGCGACTTCGGGGTCTGCATGTGATGCCCAGGCGTAACTGGTATTTGGAAACACCGGAAGAGGGTAGTCGAGGCCCTGTTGAAACAAGCGGACATAGTTAGCCAACAGCGCTCTGGCGCTGTCAGCCTCGAGATATTCAAAATGCTTGCCTTTGCCGGCCGGAATAATCAATTGGCTGATTTCGTTGCCTGCCAACTGTCGCGTAGCACACAGCACCAGGTGATTCAGCCAGAGTGAGAGCAGCGCCCTGCTGCTGACAGTTTTACTCGCGCTGAAATGCATTAAGCCGATACCCGTGTAACAGGCGTCAACTTCTCCAAACAGTAACAGTCCGTTTTCGAGGCTGCACTCAACGGCCCTGCTGGCCAATGGAAGGCCGCGGAAACGATCCAGTTGGTCTAGCAGAGTCTGGTATTCCGACTGCAGTGACAGCCACTCGCTATTGGCAGCTCTGCCATGCGGCAACAGACCTTCCGCCGAGAATTGTTGAGCGTCGTTCTGACTGCCGCGCAGAAAGTTTTCAGCGAAACGCTCCGCCAGTATCCACTTCTGCAATCCCTGCAACGTAAAACTTTCTTCGTCTGTCGAAGTCGCTTGCACTGGAATCCTTACGCCGAGTCGCAAGTTGAAGAAATACCGGATGGGATGGGCGAAGAAACGTAGCAGCGTTGCGAGGTCAATTTCGTTTTCGAAATCCGTCACCGGGGCCAGCTTTTCCTGTGGCCAGGATGAGTTCTGGCTGAGCGGACGGCTGGCTTCAAGCTGAACCGAAGTCTCGTACCAGTATTGATCGTAACCGGGTACGCCTGACTGAAAGTTTCTGCTCGAAAAGGGTTGCATAGGATGAACCCTCGAAATTTGCTGGCTCACCCCCTGACCATCTTCGGCGTCGCCAAAACTGGAATCTATGTAGTCGAGCAGTTCACGCAGCAGCACCGATGGCTGGCATTCACTATTGTCCTTGAGACTGCGCCCACAATAACTGAAATAGAGATAGCGCCGCGCACAGAGCAAGGTTTCAAGCATCAGGTAGCGGTCTTCATCGCCTTTATGTGGGTCACCCGGACGCCATTGCTGGCGCATCAGGTCGAACTCGGCGGAATGCTCCCTGCGCGGAAAAGCATTATCCTGCATGCCCAGCACACAGATTACCGGAAACGGGATGTTGCGCATGGGCTGCATGCCACAGAAGGTGATGCCCCCTGAGTAGAGCCGCCCGGGTTGCTGGTTTGTTGCCAACTGTTGTTCCATCCAGTAGCTGACCAGCGCGGGACTCAACTCGACGGATTCGGATTGACCGAGCTCACTAATCGCATTCCGCAGCGGCTGCAGCAGGTCCTCGGTCACGACCCGGGGGGCCAGGAATTCTTCGATCAGCTGATGCAGGCGCTGCTGCCATACGATGGTGCTGGCTGCACTACCCAGTTTTTGCTGCCAGTAAACCAGGCGCTCGAACAGATAACGCAAGCGTGCTATCGCCACCACGCTATCGGTGCCGATTTCGGCAATAGGGGCGATTCCCTGCCAGAGATCATCGTCGGCCAAGGAATATCCTGCAAAAAACCGCTCCCAGGCCTGTTGCCAGGTATTTTCATGAATTGCGGGAAGACCGATTGCGCGCCGCTGGTTGGCATCGATTCCCCAGCGCACCTGAGCCGATTCAACCAGTTGGTAAATATCTTCGAGCATTTGCGGTTCGATACCGAAACGATTGCGAATTTCAGCACATTCGAGATACGCCAGAACTTCGGAGCGCGTAAAGCGGCTGCCGGGCAGGTTTAGCAGTTGCAAAAATACGCTAACCAGCGGGTGACCATCGCTGACGCTGATATCGGAGATGTTCCACGCCAGGCTGGGACGCTTACCGCTGGCGTCGTGCTGAAAAACCGCCTCGATGTAAGGTGCATAGCGACTGATTTCGGGCACCATGACGAGAATGTCTTCGCAGGAAAGTTCGCTATGTCGATCCAGCAAGCTCAGCAGCTGGTTATGCAACACCTGGCATTCACGCATCGGACTGTGACAAATATGAACCGAAATCGAATCGTCGATAATCATTCCCGGGGCCGGCGGCTCGAGCCTGAACAGGCTGCCCTGCAGGCCCTGTAAAATACTGTCACCGCCGGGAGGATGATTGGCCTCGATTTCGGTAGCCGTGATCGAGCCGAGATCCAGCAACAGATCCTGCATCGCCTGCCCCTGCTTGCCCCACGCAGCCAACAAGCTGTTGCTGGTATCGAAGTACTCGACGTGATCAGGATTTTGTAAACGCTTGCGTGCCTGTACTTTCTCACTGACCAGGTCGGCCCAGTACTGATCGGTAGGGTTGTGCTGATATAGTAGAATCTCGGTTCTGCGGGCGAGGGCATGAATAAACTCGATGAAAACCGGTGCCAGGCGGGACATCGCGAACAGGCTGATACGCTCGGGCAGCCCCAGCGGCCGAGAGTCGTCGGTGAGTCGTTCGATTACGCTGCTGATAACTTCAAGTCGATGCTCCTGCTTCCTGGTAGTGACAATTGCACGCCATAACCGGGCCTGCCAGTGATGCTCATTCCCGGCCGACCAGCTGCGAATTTTTTCGGGTCGATAAAGCTGGTAGCGATCGAAGGCAGCGGCGATGCGTTGTGCCAGCTGCCAGCGCTTGAGGCCGCTATTATCGTCATCCAGGTAGTGACGTAATGGTGCAAACGATTCCTGTTCCAGCAGTCCGGGCAGGAGACTGAATACCTGCCAGTTGAGCGCCTCTCTGGAGTAAGGGTCCCGTTTCGGTGTGCCATCCAGGATCGTACCTGCCAGCGTCCATATCCATTCTCCCACCTGCGGGTAATCGATATTCGCCGCGACCCCCTGTTGCTGGGCGATGCGCAAATTTAACCAGCGTGCCATGGCGTAGGTAGGAACCACGATCACTTCTTGAGCGAACGGATCATGCAGTGGCTGTGACATGAGTTGCCGCGTCAGTCTCGACTGCAGCGTTTCGATGCGATTTGAGCTCAGGATAGTTAAGGCCATGGCAAGTTTATTTAGCTAACCCGAGTCATTATGAATTGATAACGGCTCACAGGACGAGCCAGGCGTCTTCCCTGTATTCAAAATTTTAATTGATTACCTCAACAGATTTCATAACATTGTAGCTGGATTGATTTATGATTGTCAGATCCCTAATGACAGAAACAGCACGCGGACTCCATGGCCACCGCTACCGAAAGTAATTCACCTCCGACAGACGGCACTCGGCGTGTTATCGACACTATCGAGTATGTTTTCTACGATGGTTACTGGATTCGCTATTATGCGCCGTTGCAAGATACGCTGACGAATCGGAAACGGTTGATCGATAGCCTCACGCGGCGCGCTTTCCACCATACCGAAGCCGGCATAAACACCCCGGGCAGTAGCCTCGACCATGCCCGCGAAGCCTATGAAAAAGAGACCAATCCCGATTGCAAGCGCGTAAACGCCGCGATGCTGGCCGGTGCGTTGTTTAATCGCGCCACTGATCTGTTTACCGCAATCGTGGATCTCGGTGAACTGGGTGTCCAGGTTAGCCACGGCAACGAATTGATGCGCCAGTGCAGCGACTGCTTCCAGGAGGCGCTGACCCTGGGACAACAGGTTAAGCACCATAGCGGTTGTGAAGGTATTGATGAAATCTGGGGCGAACCATTTAAAGCCTTTACCATGCCTATCGCCGATTTCTACCAGTCAAGATTTATCAAAATCGCGCAAAGTATGCGTGAAATCGATCAGGTCGCTGATTGTATGATAGAGGTATTCTGCAGCCGGGCGTTTTTTGCCGGGCTGGAAGCACTGATTATTGATTACGCCAGGGCGGCCCGACAGGCTGCTGAAACCATGAAGAAAGATCCTCGTATTTTTCAGGTATGGCCAAACTTCGTAGCACTGGGTGAACTGCTCGACGCCTTCCGGCCCGAGGTGCCCGAAGATGCTGATCAAATGCTGCGCATGCGTATAGCCTACGCTCGGGATTTGATTCAGGAAGGCAGGCGACTGGTTAGCTATATTGCCGGGGCGCGGGTACCGATGCCACAAAGCACCGCGATTTATATCAAAAAATGCGAACGCTTTGCCAGATCCAGGCTGCCGTAGTAACTTAACCTTTAGCGCGTATAAGAAACCGAAACAAAACTATGGCAAAAAAACCCAAAGCGACCGACAGTCCAAACATTATCAAGCTATGGCCAACGACCATGCTGGCCAAGCGATTCGCGCATTATCAAAAAGTGAACCCGGCCTTGCTCGAACTGTTTTATGCTCACCGCGCGCGCGATTCACGTGGTACGCAAGGGGCGTACGCAAGCCATGACGACCTGCTCAGCAATTATCCGCTGCATGACGAACTGAATGAGCTTGCCGAGTTCATAAGCCAGGGAATCGTAGAGGTAGCCAGGGAAGCCAATAGCGCTTTGTGGAAACAGGGAGAAAAGGTGCGCGTTAATATCACCGGCCTCTGGTTTCAGATATCAAACAATCATTCCTTTCACGAAATGCATGTGCATGGAAACTGTTCCTGGTCCGGGGTTTACTATGTCCGCGCCGCCGATTGCAGCACTGGACCGGATTCGCATCGCGGTGAACAGCCAAACGGGGTAACCCGATTCTATGGCCCGCATATCGAACATATGGCGGGCGGGTTTGGTGATTACGGCAATTTTTATCTGCACGATAGCAACTGGGATTCATATCCCGAGGATGGCAAGCTGTGCATATTCCCGTCACATATCAAGCACATGCCTTTTCCCTATAACGGCACCGAAGATCGCGTCATCGTGTCGTTTCATGCACAGGTATTTAATGCCGGCGGGTCACAGAATTACGACTACGGTTTCAGCAATTAGAGATTAGCTGCCGATTACGTAAACCACCCCCAACAGTATGGGGGTGGTGATCAGGGATAGAATCGATTACAAACGAATCGACAGATCCGCTATTTAAGTACCGGCATGGTGAATTCTGCAGCAAGTTCGCTATCCAGCCAGCGCGCGGTTACGGTTTTCACCTTGGTGTAAAAACGCAGCGCTTCCATGCCGTATTGGTTGTGATCGCCAAAAGCGGAAGATTTCCAGCCACCAAAGCTATGGAAGGCCAGCGGTACCGGAATCGGCACATTAATACCAACCATGCCGACTTCAACCTTATCGGCAAAATTGCGTGCAGCAGCGCCGTTCTTGGTGAAAATGGAAGTACCGTTACCGTAGGGATGGTCGGTAGCGAGCGCAGCCCCCTCTTCGAAAGAACCCACGCGCATGATTTGCAGCACCGGCCCGAATATTTCTTCCTGGTAAGATTGCATTTCGGGGGTCACATTATCGACCAGTGAACCACCCAGAAAGTAACCATTCTCGTGCCCTTCGCAAACAAAATCGCGACCATCGACCACCAGGCGTGAACCTTCATCCTGCGCCATCTGAATATAATTAATAACCTTTTCGCGGTGTTCTTTGGTCACCAGCGGGCCCATTTCGAGACCGGTATCCAGGCTGGAGCCGATGTGTAGTGCTTCGACGCGCGGCTTTAATATATCGATTAACTTGTCGGCGACTTCGTCACCGACGCAGACTCCGACTGAAATGGCCATGCAACGTTCACCGGCCGAACCATAGGCTGCACCCATGAGCGCATTGGCGACATCATCGAGGTCGGCATCTGGCAGTATCAACATGTGGTTCTTGGCGCCGCCCATGGCCTGGCAGCGTTTACCATTGGCAGTTGCAGTTGCGTAGACATACTTCGCGATCGGGGTTGAACCAACGAAACTGATAGCCTTGACGCGTTCATCCGCCAGCAGCGTGTCGACAGCTTCCTTGTCACCATTAACAACGTTAAACACCCCCGGAGGTGCACCTGCCTCGACAAACAATTCCGCCAGCCGTAGCGGGCAGGAAGGATCTTTTTCCGAAGGTTTCAGCACCACGGTGTTACCGGTAATCAAGGCCATTCCCGCCATCCACAGGGGAATCATCGCCGGGAAATTGAAAGGCGTTATGCCGGCAACGACACCGAGCGGTTTGCGCATCGAATAGATATCGATACCACGCGCCACATTGTCGGAAAACTCACCTTTTTGAGCGTGCGGGGCACCGCAGGCGAATTCTGCAACTTCAATGCCACGCAACACCGATCCCATGGCATCTTCGATGACCTTGCCGTGCTCAATTGAAACCAGTGTGGCAAGTTCGTGCTGGTGCTTATAAAGTAACTGCACGTAGCGCGCCATGATGCGCGAACGCTGCAGTACCGACGTCGCTGCCCATGCTGGGAAGGCATCTGCGGCGATGGCGATCGCGGCTTCGACCTCGGATTTCGATGCCAACGGCACTGCGCTGATTTTTTCGCCCTTGCTGGGATTGAATATATCGCCAAAGCGACCGCTGGTGCCGGCGATGTGTTCGCCGTTGACATAGTGGCTAAGCTGGTTGATTTTAGAGGATACGGCTTCGGCTGGCTGGCTCATGATAGCTCCTGCAAGGATAAAGTAACTAAACGGACGGGCAGTATAGACAAGATATTTATGCAAGGATATAGTCTGAAATCCACATCCAATGTGCATTTATACACATGTATGACTGGAACGACCTGCGTTATTTTCTCGAGCTTTCGCGCCAGGGGAAGCTGGTGCGTGCGGCAGCGCGCTTACATGTCGATCACACCACGGTAAGTCGGCGCATTACCGCACTGGAAAAACAACTCGACGTGCGTCTGTTCGACAAGTCACCAAATGGTTACCAGCTAACCGACGCCGGTTTACGCTTGCTGCCGCTGGCCGAGCAAATAGAAACCCGGTCAAACCAGCTCTACCAGGAAATTGCCGGCAAGGACGCACGCCTTGGCGGCACGGTGCGCGTGGCTGCGCCCGAAGCACTGGGATCACAGGTAATCGCCCGGCATGTGACGTCTTTTTGTCGGGACCATCCCGATATTGAAATCGAGCTGGTGGCGGAAACCCGACGCACGAGTCTGTCCAAGCGTGAAGCCGATATCGCGATCAGTTTCTCGCGTCCTGAAAGTGGTCGCCTGATTGCCTGGAAGCTCTGCGATTACCGCCTGCGTTTATATGCGACCCGGGAATACCTTGCCAATCATGCCCCGATAACCCGTCTCGAAGATCTGTCCCGGCACGGATTTGTTTCCTACATCGAAGATCTTATCGAAATGCCGGAACTGCGATTTTTTGATAACACCATAAAAAATGCGCACATCGTGTTTCGCAGTACCAATGTCAGTGCGCAGTACAACGCGATACTCGACGGTCTCGGTCTCGGCCTGGTGCATTGTTTCATGGCGCAGCGCGAAAACAGGTTACAAGTGGTACTACCAGAGCAGATTTCAGTAGAACGTACCTACTGGCTACTCGTACACGAGGATTTGCGTCATGTGGCGCGCGTCGATGCGGTTTGTAAGTTTCTGACCGGGTTACTGAGCGAAAACTCCGCGCTGATGATGGGTGCTTAGCGCCGCTCGCCGCGCAGTTGCTCAACCCTCTGCTGTAACAACTCCGGCGTGACGGTGCCAGCCTCGACGGCATCGCCGGCTACCAGTTCGAGACGGCTCAGCATGCCACGTGGGAACAGGCGGCTCATCGCGTTACCATGCGCGCGGCTGAAAAAGCTGCCCCACAAGCCCCGCAGAGCCAGTGGTATCACCGGGACCGGATTCCGCTCGAGAGCTTTCATCACGCCCGGCCTGAAAACATTCAACTCGCCATCATCGGTAATCCTGCCCTCGGGGAAGATGCAGACCAGTTCGCCCTCCCGTAATGCGTCACTGATCTGTTCAAAGGCACTTTCCATCATCTCCCTGTCCTCTTTCGCACCGGCAATCGGGATGGTGTTTGCGGTCTTGAAGATAAAGGAAAGAATCGGTAACTGAAAAATCCGGTAATGCATAACGAAACGGAGTGGACGTCGAATACAACCCGCGAGTACCAGGGCATCGACGAAACTAACATGATTGCAAACCAGGATCGCGGGCCCCTCATCCGGGATTTTATCGAGATCCGTTTTGTCGACCCGATACATGGTATGCACCAGCAACCATATCAGCAGTCGCATGGCGAATTCGGGGATCAGCTTGAAGATGAACAAAGCCACCGCGGCGTTCATTAAGGACATGATGAGAAACAGTGCCGGAATCGAGACTCCAATCGACAGGGCAAACAATCCGTAAACGGATGCCACAACCATAAACAGCGCGTTTAAAACATTGTTGGCGGCGATAATACGGGAGCGCTTGCTGGGTTCGCTGCGTTGCTGCACCAGTGCAAACAATGGCACTATATAAATGCCGCCTGAAATACCCAGCATGAGGATATCGAAACAAACTCTTAAACTTGAGGTTTGAGCGATGAAAGCGGCAGGGCCGATCAGTTCAGAGCCCTCTGCAGACAGACCCTGGTTGAAATAAAGATCGATACCAAACAGGCTTAAGCCCAGTGCGCCAATGGGGACCAGCCCGATCTCGACCATGCGCCCTGATAGTCGTTCACAGAGGAACGAACCAGCGCCGATACCGATGGAAAATATTGCCAGCAGTAAAACGTACACCTGCTCGCTGCCACCGAGCTCATAGCGCACGTAATTGGGTAACTGGGTGACATAGGTGATACCGAAAAACCAGAACCACGAGATTCCCACGATCGAGTAGAACACGGTTCGGTTTTCGTGAGCATCGCGCATTATATTGACGGTTTGCCTGGGTATATTGAAACTTAGCTTCAGCTCCGGGACGACAGCGGGAAGTGCAGGAATGCCGCGACTCGCCCAGTAACCGACACAGGCGGTGAGAACAACCGCGATGGCCATCGCTGCGTTGCCCAGACCGATAATATAAACACTTGCAATCAAACCCAGCAGAATTGCAAGAAAAGTTCCGAATTCAACCAGGGCATTGCCGCCAACAAGCTCTTCAGGTTTTAGGGCCTCGGGCATGAGGCTGTATTTAACCGGACCAAACAGTGTCGACTGTGTCCCCATTAAAAACAAAATGCCAACCAGCAAAATCGGGCTTTGCAGTAAAAATGCGCATGCTCCGAGTAACATGATCGCAATCTCGAGTAGCTTGATGCGTCGGATCAGCATGGATTTCTCATGCTTGTCTGCAAGTTGGCCGGCAATTGCCGAGAACAGGAAAAATGGCAGAATGAACAGGGCTGCGGCGATGTTAACCAGGGTATTACTCTCTTCCTGTGTAACGCTGGCCGCCTGGAAAGCGATAAATATCGTCAACCCGTTTTTATAAAGGTTGTCATTAAACGCCCCCAGCAGCTGGGTCAGGAAGAATGGTCGAAACCGCCGGGTGGATAGAAGATTGACCGAATCGGACATAGTGAACTCTATGGTTGATGGTAAAGGCTAAATGAATATGTCGTGAAGCGCAATTGTTTCCAATAGAGGGTATTTGAACAGGCGAGTGCAGTTGGAGCGAGGTTGGTCAGGAATTACTTAAGCCGTTAAGCAGCACCCGGCATAAAGGCTAAAGGCCAGTTTTGGGGAGTGTTCTCGGCATGATAACGCGGCCTGATTCTGTGCCACTGCGAGGGCCGGCTGTTGGTGGATAAGAACGAGCAACAGCGGCCGGATACGCTGTCGAATAAAAAGAAAAATCTGACATTGGTTGCTATATTAAAGACTGAGTTAAGCCAAATAATAATAAACCTGCAATGATGAAACAAATAGCGATAAGAGATAGCTGTAATGTCACTCCTGTGACCGGCATCACGCTCAGATACGGCACTAGCCTGTTGTTACTTAAACGCAGCAGAAAATCCGGCCCGGATAGGCTATAAGACATCCAATGTATGTCTGGTTTGAAATAGCATTGTTTGCATGCCTTTAATTAAATCCCTGTTAAAACGCGACTGGTTC
>Ga0209165_10000102_pt1 | contig 39851 bp, 34 predicted proteins | sample tdAd001_FD_187122 | JGI IMG/M metagenome (GOLD analysis project Ga0209165, IMG submission 187122) | Marine sediment microbial communities from the Atlantic coast under amendment with organic carbon and nitrate - tdAd00.1 (SPAdes)... | ecosystem: Environmental > Aquatic > Marine > Coastal >... | reverse complement strand
GAGCTGGGGATTAGATTGGTACGCAGGCCTGTTGTGCAAGGTCGATGATTTCTGCGACTGAGGGTGTGGGGTCGAAATCGTGGCCGTACCAGACGCCTATCGAGATACTCAGTTGTTTACCCTGGTCGGTGGTTTGCATGGTGTGTCGTTTGATGCTGTTTATCAATCGACTGAACAGGTCGGCACTGAATTTTTCCGGATCCTGGTACTGCACCAGTACAGCAAAAGTATTGCTGTTGAAACGTGAAACCACGTCCATCGGACGCAGTGAGAGTTGAATTGAATTGGCGATGGTTTTCAGTGTGCCGAGGCGCAATTCATTGTTCGATGAGTGGACTTCGATCAAGCCGAGCCCGAGCCCGCCACCGCGAGTATTGCAATGTTCGAGCAAGGCCTCGATATGCAATTCAAGCTGAGCCTGGTTCGCCAGGCTGGTCTCGGGGTCGCGTAAGTTGTGTTGCTTGATACGCAGGAACTGACTGCTAAGACTACGCATGCGTTCACGCATTTCATTTTGTTGCCAGGCGGTTCGCCCTGCGCCATATACTCTCGCAGCGAGTTCGAAATGGTTGGCCGACTTCGATATGAAATCATCCACGCCGCGGTCGAAGGCAACCACGATACTCGAAGCTGTATCTTCCGCGGTGAGTAAAATAATGCCGGTATAGCGGTCATTGTTTTCATCCCAGCGACGAATCAAATCAGTCATCTCGAGCCCGTTCATGCCCGGCATCCAGAAATCCGCAAGCACGACATGCGCACGGCGCTGGTTGAGCAGATATAAGGCTTCGTCTGCCGAAGATGCGGTACGGATATCGGTGAACCCCGACTTACCGAGTGCGGATTTAATCACCTCGCGACTAAATTGCAGATCATCGACGACGATTATTGAGAGATTTTCTTTGCGCAAAGCTTGTGAAGAGTCATTATTATTGCGCCTGAGTATAGATGAAATCCTGGCCTAAGGTGGCACAAATGCGGTCTCATTGACAATCTTGCAAAACAGCATCGCGGTCATCTCGGCATCATAAACCGCCGAATGCGCTTCGCTGGAATCCCATTCCATGCCGGCCGACTGGATCGAGCGCGCCAGTACCGTTTGCCCGTATGCCAGGCCAGCGAGCGATACCGTGTCAAAAGTACTGAACGGATGGAACGGGTTGCGTTTAATTCCGGATCTCGTCGCCGCGGCATTGATGAACTTGAGGTCGAAATGCGCATTGTGCCCTACCAGGATTGCCTTGCTGCAACTCTGATTCTTGACGGCTTCGCGCACCGGTTTGAAGATTTTCGGTAAAGCCTGCTTTTCATCTACGGCGAAGCGGAATGGGTGGTCGACATCGATACCATTGACTTCCATCGATTTGGGGTCGAGGTTGGCGCCTTCGAATGGCGTTACGTGGCAGGAAACCGTTTCACTGCAATATAGTTGGCCCTGTTCGTCGATATCGATAAAAACCGCGGCAATTTGCAACAAGGCGTCCGTGGTTTCGTTAAAGCCTCCGGTTTCGACGTCGACAACAACCGGTAAATAACCGCGGAAACGCTGCGACATCAGCGTTGCTTCATTCATCATCAAGCAGCTTCCAATGCAGGGTTTCTCCGGCCTTGAACGGGGTCAGGCTGGAATCGGGGTAGGGCAGCGAATCGGGTACCAACCACTCGTGGCGCGCAAGCGTAATCGAACCCCGATTCCGCGGCAGGCCGTAAAAATCAGCGCCGTTGCAACTCATGAAATTTTCGAAATGGGTAAAATCGCCGGCCAGCTCAAATGCCTCGGCGTAAAGTTCGACGGCGCTATGAGCAGAGTAGATTCCAGCACAGCCACAGGCGGCCTGCTTTGCGTCTTTACTATGCGGGGCGCTGTCGGTGCCGGCAAAAAATCGGGCTTCACCGCTACTGGCGATATCGAGCAATGCCTGGCGATGTCTTTCACGCTTGGCTACTGGCAGGCAATAATGATGTGGCCTGATGCCGCCCTGAAACATAGCGTTACGATTAATCAGCAGGTGATGCGCAGTGATGGTAGCCGCCAGACAGTCGTCACCTGCGCGCACATATTCTACCGCGTCGCGGGTGGTTATATGTTCGAACACGATACGCAGCTCGGGAAAGTCTTTACGAATTTGGCAAAGGCTTTGCTCGATGAATGCTTTTTCACGATCGAAAATATCGACATCGTTTGCGGTAGCTTCGCCGTGTACCTGCAGCACGAGGTGGTGCTTTTGCATGGCCTCAAACACCCGGTCAAGGTTTGCCAGGTCGGTAACCCCGGCATCCGAGTTCGTGGTTGCGCCTGCCGGGTACAGTTTGGCCCCCTGGATAAATTCAGATTTGGCGGCGGCTTCGATGTCCGCAACATCAGTGTTATCGGTCAGATACAGAGTCATCAGGGGATCAAAGCTGCTGTTTGCTGGCAGTGCCGCAAGAATTCGCTGCCGGTAAGCCATCGCATCCGCACAGCTGCGTACCGGCGGGACCAGGTTCGGCATGATGATTGCGCGCCCGAACTGCCGTGCAGTATCACCGACTACTGCCTCCATGAAAGTTGAGTCACGCAGATGCAGATGCCAGTCATCCGGAGTGATGATGGTGAGTTTATTCATCAAGATTAATTCAGATATATAATGTTGATAGTTGGGTTGATATTGGGATTAATTATAATAATAACAGCTGGATACGGATTGATATGTTGTATAATCCCGCCAATTTACAGCAAAGGCGACGCACGTGGTAGATCAAACCGATATTGATCCCGAAGAAACTCAGGAATGGCTGGAATCACTCGATTCGGTGCTCGAGCGCGAAGGTCCGCAACGGGCTCATTTTTTACTGGAGCGGCTGATCGATAAGACCCGGCGTTCCGGAGCTTACCTTCCGTTTTCTGCAAAAACCGCTTACGTAAATACTATTCCACTATCACAACAGCGCCCCATCCCTGGTGATCAGGCGATCGAACATAGTATTCGTTCGGTAATTCGCTGGAATGCCGCGGCGATGGTAGTGCACGCCAATCGTCAATCAAGCGAACTCGGTGGGCATATCGCAAGCTTCGCTTCGGCGGCAACGCTTTACGATGTCGGCTTCATGCACTTTTTCCGTGCGCCCAATGAGGAGAGCAAGGGTGACCTGGTTTTTTTCCAGGGGCACTCGGCACCCGGCGTATATGCACGCGCTTTTCTCGAAGGACGCATTAGTGAAGACCAGTTAAAAGCGTTTCGCCAGGAGGCGCTGGATGAAAATGGTCTGTCGTCTTATCCCCACCCCTGGTTGATGCCGGAATTCTGGCAGTTCCCGACCGTGTCGATGGGGCTTGGTCCAATCATGGCCATATACCAGGCGCGTTTTATGAAATACCTCGAAAACCGGGAGATTCAGCCGCAACAAAATCGCAAGGTCTGGGCTTTCATGGGTGACGGTGAAATGGACGAACCCGAATCACTGGGTGCAATTTCACTCGCCAGCCGGGAGAATCTGGATAACCTGATTTTCGTTATTAATTGCAACCTGCAACGCCTTGACGGTCCGGTGCGGGGTAACGGTAAAATAATCCAGGAGCTGGAAGCGGTGTTCCGGGGAGCGGGCTGGAACGTGCTGAAAGTTGTCTGGGGCTCGTACTGGGACCACTTGTTTGCCAAGGACGAGGACGGCGTTTTGCAGCGACTCATGGAAGAAACCGTCGATGGCGAGTACCAGGCTTGCAAGGCCAAGGGAGGGGCTTACACGCGAGAACATTTTTTCGGCAAGTATCCCGAAACCCTGGAAATGGTCGCCGATATGTCCGATGAGGACATCTGGCGTCTGAATCGCGGCGGTCACGATCCGCACAAGGTTTATGCGGCCTATGCCGAAGCGGTTGAATTTACTGGACGACCCACCGTAATCCTGGCGAAGACGGTCAAGGGTTATGGTATGGGTGAAGCCGGTGAAGGCCAGAACATCACGCATTCGCAAAAGAAAATGGGTGAAGACGCCCTCAAGGCATTTCGTGATCGGTTTAATATTCCGATCAGCGACGACGGTATTGCACAAACGCCGTTCTACAAGTTTGCGGAAGACAGTGTCGAGATGAAGTACATGCGCAATAGTCGTGAGCAGCTGGGTGGGTATATGCCGGTGCGCAGCGATGCTGCCGAACCATTGGTTGTTCCCGGGCTCGAGATATTTGATGCCCTGTTAAAAGACAGTGGCGAACGCGAATTCTCAACCACGATGGCTTTTGTGCGCATGCTTTCTTCCCTGGCACGTGACAAGAACATTGGCAAAAACATTGTTCCGATTGTACCCGACGAGGCCAGAACCTTCGGTATGGAAGGGATGTTTCGTCAACTTGGTATTTACTCATTTAAAGGACAGCTGTACGAACCGATGGATTCCGACCAGGTGATGTATTACCGCGAAGATATCAAGGGGCAGATTCTTGAAGAAGGAATCAACGAGGCCGGGGCGATGTCTTCGTGGATCGCAGCGGGCTCTGCCTATAGCGCCCACGGCGTCAGCATGATTCCTTTTTATATTTTCTACTCGATGTTTGGCTTTCAACGCATTGGTGATCTGGCCTGGGCGGCGGCCGATATGCAGGTGCGGGGGTTCCTGATGGGCGGTACAGCCGGACGTACAACGCTGGCTGGTGAAGGTCTGCAGCACCAGGATGGGCATAGTCTGGTGGTCGCCGGCACCATCCCCAATTGCATTTCCTACGACCCGACCTTCGCCTACGAACTCGCGGTAATCATCCACAGCGGGATGAAGCGGATGTACCAGCTGAAAGAAAAAGTTTTTTATTACATTTCGGTAATGAATGAAAATTATCTGCATCCGGCAATGCCGAAGGGTGCGGAAGAGGGCATTATCAAGGGTATTTACTGTCTTCAGGAAGGTGAGGAAAAGGGCCTCAAGGTGCAATTAATGGGATCCGGTACGATTTTACGCGAGGTCATTTCGGCGGCCACGTTGTTGAAGAAGGATTTCAAGATCAATGCCGACGTCTGGAGCGTGACCAGCGTTAATGAACTCGCGCGCGAGGCCCAGAGTTGCGCGCGCTGGAACCAGTTGCATCCAACCAAGAAAGCACGGCGCAGCTATCTCGAAACCCAGTTGCAGGGGCGCAAGGGGCCAGTCATTATTTCCACCGATTATATCCGTGCCTATGCCGAGCAAATTCGGGAGTTCGTAGCATCCCGATTTGTGAGCCTCGGTACCGATGGCTTCGGGCGCAGCGATACTCGCGAAAGTCTGCGCACCTTCTTTGAAGTAAATCGTTTTTATGTTGTGGTAGCCGCGTTGAAAGCTTTGAGTGATAGCGGTGAAATAGACAACAAAGTGGTGCAGCAGGCAATCAAGAAGTATGGCATCGATCCCGAAAAACCTGACCCGACGACGGTTTAGACGGGCGTACAGGAGCATCAAAGTGGCAGAAAATAAAACAATAGCGCTTCCTGACGTTGGTGATTTTCAGGATATAGAAATTATCGAGATCCTGATCGCAGCAGGGGATGAGGTTCAGGCTGAGCAATCGATTGTCGTGCTTGAATCAGACAAGGCGACGATGGAAATTCCCAGCCCCTATAGCGGAACTATCGAAAGTATAACCGTCGCTGTCGGAGATCGATTAAACGAGGGTGATCAGATCGCTACCATCAGTACCAGCGATGCCGCGCAAGAGTCCGTTGACACCAATTCCGTGACGCTAGCTGAAGCCGAGTCCCCTTCAGCCGAAGCCGAGCCAGTCGTGGAATCTCCGGCTGAAGAAATTGCGCCTGCAATGCCGGAAGTCGAGGCCGAAAAACCGCAAGGTAATCTCATGCCGGGCAAAACGCTAAAACCGCACCCTGGTGCCGAAGCAAGCCCGGCTGCGGGCGGCAGTGGCAAAACTATCCATGCCAGCCCCTCGATTCGCCGCTATGCACGTGAACTCGGGGTTAACCTGGAACAGGTTATCGGTAGTGGCCCCAAGGGTCGAATCGTCAAGGCCGATGTCATGGCCTTCGTCAAATCGAACATGTCTGGTGGGAATAGTACTGGCGGCAGCGGTATTCGCGTCAGCAGCCTGCCCGAAATCGATCATTCCAAATTCGGTGCAATCGAGACGGTCGCACTGAGTCGAATTCAGAAAATATCGGGAGCGCATTTGCATCGTAGCTGGGTCACGGTACCCCATGTCACCCAGTTCGACGATGCCGACATAACCGAGCTGGAGGCCTTCCGCAAATCTCTCGCCGGCGAGGCTGATAAGAAGGCAGTACGCTTGACGCCCCTGGTTTTTTTGATGAAGGCGGTGGTGAGTGCCTTGCGCGAGTTTCCGAACTTTAATGCATCGCTCGATGCGAGCGGTGAAAACCTGGTGATGAAAAAGTATTTTCATATCGGTATCGCTGTTGATACGCCAAACGGGCTGGTGGTACCGGTGGTGCGAGACGTCGATCAAAAAGGGCTATTCGAGCTTGCCGCGGAGCTAGGCGCTATCTCGGTGCGCGCGCGTGATGGCAAGCTATCACCAACCGATATGCAAGGTGGCTGTTTCACCATTTCCAGCCTCGGCGGAATTGGGGGCACTAATTTTACACCGATAGTCAATGCTCCCGAAGTCGCTATTCTTGGTGTGTCGCGATCAAAAATGCAGCCGGTTTACATCGACGGCGAGTTTGTGCCACGCCTCATACTACCGCTAGGTCTGTCTTATGATCATCGAGTAATCGATGGCGCCCAGGCCGCACGTTTTAGCAATTTCTTAAGCCAGGTAATTTCCGATATCAGAAGGGTACTTTTATAATCATGAGCGACAAAGATCTGTTACTGCCGGACATAGGCGATTTTGAGAATGTAGAAGTCATCGAAATTCATGTTGCCGTGGGCGACACGGTCAAAGTCGAGGACGCATTGTTAACCCTGGAATCGGACAAGGCAACGATGGATATACCATCGCCCTTTGCCGGTACCATAAAACAGCTTAGCGTTGCGATCGGAGATAAAATTTCCACCGGTAGTAAACTTGGAAGTCTGGAAACTACGGCCGCTGCCGCCGCACCCGCCGCAAAAGCGGACAAGGTCGAATCTACCGATGCCGCCAAAAAGGACAAAGCTCAATCTGCAGCAGTTGAAAGTGATGGCGACTTGAGTTCCGAGGTTGTTGTTCTGGGTGCCGGGCCGGGGGGTTATACCGCGGCTTTTCGCGCTGCCGACCTCGGCAAGAAGGTTGTCCTGATCGAGCGTTACCCGGTGCTCGGCGGGGTATGTTTGAATGTTGGATGTATTCCCTCGAAAGCCCTGCTGCATACCGCGCAGATTATCAACGAGGCTGAGCATATGAAGGCCAATGGCGTCGATTTTGGCAAGCCTAAAGTCAGCCTCAAGGGTATCAACGGTTTCAAAGACAAGGTAGTCGGAAAGCTCACTGGTGGACTTTCGGGTCTCGCTAAACAGCGCAAGATTAAAGTAGTCCATGGTGTCGCGGAGTTTATTGATCAGAACAATATGCAGGTTGACAATAACGGTCAAATTACCCGGGTAAAGTTCGAGCATTGTATTATCGCTGCGGGCTCGCAAGCGACCGAAATTCCGCCGTTTCCTAACGAAGATGCGCGCCTGATGGATTCGACCGATGCCCTCGAACTAAGCGATGTTCCGAAAAAACTGCTGATCGTAGGTGGCGGCATAATCGGGCTTGAGATGGCAACCGTATACCACGCGCTTGGTTCCGAAATTACTGTGGTCGAATTTCTCGATAGTCTCATTCCAGGGTGTGATAAAGACCTGGTGCGTGCTTTGACAAGGGTGATTTCGAAGCGCTACAAAGCTATACACCTGAAGACGAAGGTTGCCGCAATCAAGGCGCAAAAAAATGGTTTGAAGGTGACTTTTGAGGGTGATAAAGCGCCCGTCCCGGCGTTGTTTGACAAGGTGCTGGTTGCCGTTGGGCGACGTCCCAACGGCAACAGGATTGGCGCCGAAAAAGCTGGAGTTAATGTCGATGAGGCTGGTTTCATAGCAGTTGACAAACAAATGCGAACCAACATCACGAATATATTCGCGATTGGCGATGTTGTCGGTAATCCCATGCTGGCCCATAAGGCGACGCACGAAGGCAAGGTGGCAGCTGAAGTAATTGCCGGCATGAAATCTTATTTCGAACCGATGACGATCCCGTCGGTAGCATATACGGACCCTGAAGTCGCGTGGATGGGCTTGAATGAAATCGAAGCCAAGGCGCAGGGTGTCGAGTATGAAAAGGGCGCGTTTCCATGGGCGGCAAGCGGTCGCGCACTCGGCATCGACCGTGATGAGGGTCTGACCAAGGTATTGTTTGATAAGGAGAGCAAACGCATTCTGGGTGCCGGCATTGTGGGACCTAACGCGGGTGAACTAATTGCTGAAGCGGTACTTGCTCTCGAAATGGGGGCGGACGCGGAGGATATCGGGTTGACTATTCATCCACACCCGACTTTATCTGAGACATTTAATTTCGCCGCAGAAATGGCCGAGGGCACCATTACCGACCTCTATATTCCGCGCAAAAAATAACCAGGGAGCCTCAGATCAACTGATTGCCGTGGGCAAGGGTCAATCACGCTATGCCGGAACTGCACTTTTCAGTATCAGGTAGCGGGAAACCGCTGGTTATCCTGCACGGATTGTTTGGTTCCAGCAGGAACTGGCAGTCGCACGCGCGTCAGTTTGCCAACCACTTTCAGGTTATTACTGTTGACCTGCGTAACCATGGGCAGTCATTTCATGCCGATGAAATGAATTATTCTGTCATGGCGGAAGACGTTGCGCAGTTGTTATATCGATTGGAACTTGCGGCATGCGATATCCTGGGGCATAGCATGGGGGGCAAAGTAGCGATGACGCTGGCGCTGCAAAATCCCGACCTCGTAGCGCGCCTGATTGTTGCCGATATCGCGCCGGTTGCATACTTCCACCATTACGACGACCTGATCGATCCGATACTCTCTTTGCCCCTGGCAACGATCGAGTCTCGCGCTCAGGCGGATCAGCTGCTGCGGCAAAATATCCCTCAAGATCAGCTGCGCGCTTTCCTGTTACAAAACCTGGTACGCGAACCAACGGGCTGGCGCTGGCGAGTTAACTGGGGCGTCGTCCAGCGCGATATGGAGTGGCTCACCGGTTTCGGCGACTTGCCGCAAGACTGGCTTGTCGAATTACCAAGCCTGTTTATCCGCGGGGAAAATTCCGACTATGTGAGTGATGCCGAAGTAGCGGTTATAAAGCAGCATTTCAGCAATTGCGTGATCGAGACTATTGCGTCTGCGGGACACTGGTTGCATGCCGAACAACCTGAACCATTCAACCGGCAGGTGCTTGATTTTCTGCAAACAGGGTAGTGCTCAAGATTTATTGGGCGGCGCCGATAAACGGGTAAGTTTGTCGAACTTCCCGGTAAAAGATGCCAGTTAGCAGCTGTTTTTTCCCAGCAGGCGGGCAGGGGTCTTCGGCTGGAACTGGTTAGCCGACGCAAGTTCAAAAAGGGGATCAATGTCGAGTTGCGTTCAGAAACTGCCAGCTGGAATGCGAGCAAAACCCGCCCAGTGCTGGCCCGCTTTGAAACCAGTGGAAGTAACAACCTGTTCAAGATTCCTGTAGCAGTGGCAGAGCAGGTATTTTTTGAGTTACGTAATGGCTACCAGCCCGGATTTCTGTTTTATAAGGATTATCCAGAGGTTGCGTCGCTTTCTAATGTCAGGTTCGGTGAGGCTGATGCAGAATTTGGGCTGTGTTTAGAGCATTTGTATGGTGATAACTTCAGCGATGTGCGTATCAGTACGATTCATTTTGAACCGGACAATGAATTTCCCAGTCTGAAAGAAGAGCAAACAGCCCTTAACCGAATGCTGAATTATCTGCAGGTTGACAATGCTGTTTCCGAAATCGTAGTAACCGGCCATACCGATAACACTGGCCTTGCCTGTTACAACGAAGGGTTATCCGAGCGACGTGCCTGGTATGTTTACGACCTGTTGATTGCTCGCGGGATTGATTCCAACTTGTTACGGGTTGACTATCGGGGCGAGCAAAAGCCAGTCAGCAAGGACAGCAAGAAGAGTTCACTGGCCAGTAACCGGCGTGTGACTGTCGAACTACGCCGCTAGCAGCCTTTCCGATTCATGGTTTATTCAGAGGCTCCTTAGCCGTCACGATTCAAACGCGAATACTTCGAGTTCCAGTAAACCTCACCACTACCTTCGTTATGTGCCTGTGCCCTGCCGAGAATAAAGAGCAGGTCTGAGAGACGGTTGATGTAGCGACAGGTAACCGGATTGAGCGCCTCGGTGGAATTCAAATCCACCAGTTCGCGTTCGACTCTTCGACAAACGGCACGCGCCAGTTGCAGGCTGGCAACGGTTTGCGTGCCTCCGGGTAGAATGAACTCCTTCAGCCTTGGGAGACCGGCATTCATTTGCGCGGCATTTTTTTCGAGATCGGTAACATACTCCTCGACAATCAGCTGTTTGCCGGGCTGGCACAGTTCGGCGCCGATGTCGAACAGGTCGTGCTGCACCGCGAACAGCAATTGTTGTACCGGACCATCTTCAAGCAGGCTTAAGGCAACCCCGATACTGGCATTGAGCTCGTCGACTTCTCCAAGGCAGTGCACACGGGCGTCATTCTTGGCGCGCCGGCTGCCATCGGCCATTCCAGTGGTTCCGCCATCACCCGTACGCGTGACGATTTCAGAAAGTCGGTTACCCATAGTTATTTCACCAGTGTATATGAAAGTTCCGCATAGGCCGTACTACCCTTGGTGTTGAAGCCGGCGGCGGTCTCGTAATTTTCGTCGAATACATTTTCAATCCTGGTAAACAGATCCAGTGATTTGGTGAAATGATAACGCATAAAAACGTTTGCAACATTGTAACTATCAAGTTCGACTGAGTCGAAGCTGGAATTGTCGCGTTTGCCTACTCTGGTTACGTCTCCGCCCAGCTGCCAGCGATCCTGTTGATATCGAAGTCGCGCGTTGATACGGCTTTTGGCGCGCCGTGACAGCGTTTCATCCGTTTCCTCGTTTACAGGATCCTGCGCCAACACCGAAAACCCGTAGTGCCAGCGCTCCCGTTGACCTTGCAGGTTTGCTTCGACGCCGGTAATTTTCGCTTTGTGAATGTTTTCCATGCGGGTAAAAGTGGCATTGGGTTCGATCAGGTCGTCTATCCTGTTTTCGAAATAGGTGATCGACAGGATATTATTTTCTGTCAGCTGATGTACGACACCAAGCTCGATGGTTTCGGAGGTTTCCGGATCCAGGTCGGGATTACCGATAAAACCGAATCGATCGCTAGTGTCGGGTGCGCGAAAAGCGGTTCCAGCACCGACATAGATATTGGTGCCGTCGGATACCCAGTAACGGTAGTCGATGTTCCAGGTTGTGTGATGACCGAAGTCGTCGTGATCCGTCTCCCGTAGCACAACATTGTAACTGCTGGTTTCAGACTGGTTTTGCAACATGACGTAGGCCGCATTAATATCGGTATCCTCGTTTATGCGGGTACCGAATGAGCGGGCATTGACTTTTTCTTCGGCCGTCAGAATGCCGAGGGAGTATATTAAGTCACTTTCGGTTTGATAATCCCCTTTCCATTCGATTTCGTTGCGCTCAGTGTCGGCAAAATCAAATTCCGCTAGAAAATTTGCCTGCTTCTGGTCGATATTGTCGGTGATTGAACTGATGCGCAGATTGCTGCTTATATTGCCATTGAGCGCATAATCCCATACCGCTGAACTAACGCTGTTTTCAAAGTCCTGGTCGAGATCGTCAAACGCGTAGTACTCGGTGTTGCCCTGTGCTTCCCAGTAGCTGAAGCGGAAATCCGATCTGCCGGCCTGAATATCAAAAAACGCATTGATGGTTTGATTGTCGTAACCATGGTCCTGGTCGGAAGCGTCAGTGATCGGAATTCCGTCGGAATCGAATTGTTCCACGGTAATACCCGTGGATAGCGTCGAGTTTCCATAGAGGGCGGATACGCCGGTTTTGGTGGTGTCGTCTTCACCCACACCGGCAACGACATTTAACCGTGCGCCGTCAATATTTTTGCGAGTAATAATATTGATGACGCCGCCAATCGCATCTGAACCGTAGAGACTCGACCGGGGTCCCTTGACTATTTCGATGCGTTCGATGATGTTGGGCGAAATGTTTTGCAGGGCTGCGAGCCCTATGGTTGCCGGATTCATCTTGACGCCATCGATTAACACCAGGGTGTGATTACTTTCCGCGCCGCGAATAAAAATCGAGGTAGTCTTACCATAGGCGCCATTGCGGGCTATATCGACATTGGAATATAACTGGATCAGGTCGGCGGCATCGGTAGCGGCACTGTTTCGAATTTGCTCGGAAGTAATGACCTCCACCGGAACAGCAGAGCGGGCCTGGGAGACTGCGGTCTTGGTTCCTGTTACCACGATTGGTCCAAGCTCGGCGTGCAGCGAACCGGATAGCAGGCACAGGATTGAAATGAAAGTGTAGCGAGAGAATTTCATGCGCTTCTCCAGACATTCTGGGAGACACACACAGTTGACGAGAAGAGATTCTGCCGCGACAAGCTGTGAGAATTACCCACCGTAATTCTGGTCTTGTTGATAAATCACTTTCAGGCCGGTCTCCGGACTTGGAAGCCAACCTCAGCTTCTTCACCGTTGCGGGGGCAGTACTCGATTTCAACGAGCTTCCCGATTCTCGTGTTTCCACGCACCTGAAAACGTGGCCCAATCATTATTAAAATTGCCGGGGATGTCCAGTGGTCGAGACTGATATGTCGTATTCAGGCAATGTTTGCGTCGATCCCAGATCTATCGCATGATCACAGTCCCGAATTATCGTCGTTGGAAGCCGTGTTTAGTTTTAAATCCAGAGCCTGGCAGCTTGGATTAACCACACTACTGCTGGGGCTCATCTATTTGCTGAGCCTGACCTCGAGCGTATCGATGTTCGAGTATGATTTTTTTATTTATATTGTCGGGCTACAGCCAGCGGACCGGGAGCTGGTTGCGATCACCTCGATTCAACTTGCGCCACAGTGGAGCCTGATCCTCGTTTACGGGGTGATACTGGCGGTATGCGTACACGGATATACTCGATCTCGTACCACCGCGATGTCAATTCTGGCGGTGATACTGATATTGTTCGGATTACTATTGCTGGAGGTACTACTTGCTGTTTTTCTGCAGCTTTTTCTGCCGCTCGTCTTTCCCGTATTGGTAATGTTACTGGTGTCATCGATTTACTGGGCTGTTGAACTGTACCGGGGCTTTGTTAGCGAAGAGCTGCTCCAGCAGGAATCGATAGCGCTCGGTGAAGTGCGTGCGCGTATTGACAAGGGTGACCTGAGAACCGCGTTGACCCTGCTCAAGTTGTGTCCTTATAGCGATGATGTACTTGAAGTCGGCTACGAACTGGGAATATTGCTAGAGTCCGGCAAGCATTGGGCGAGTGCATTAAATCTGTATCACTGGTTATCGATTCATGATCCCGGGCTGAGCGATTTTGTCGGTCGCATAGAGGAAATTCGCAATAATCGTGCAATGCAACTGAAGCTTGAGAAATCGCGGCCAGCCAGGGAGCCCGGAGCGCGCACTATCGGTAATTTTCGCTTGCTCAGGAAGATCGCCACGGGTTCGACCGCGGTAATGTACGAGGCGACCGATATGCGCAGCCATAACCGGGTCGCACTCAAGGTGATGAGGATACGGCAGAACGAGAAGGTCGAACGGGAGCGTATCAAGCACTGGCTACATGAAGCAGAGATCGTTTCGCAGCTTGATCACGAGAATATCGTCAAAATTCACGATGCAAAATTACTCGGCAATAACGCCTATATCGCGATGGACTACATATCGGGTTACTCGATGTCATTGCGCCTGCGCAAACGTGAGTACCTGACGGTAGGGGAATGCATTCGAATCTCCAGGGCGATGCTGCGAGCCCTCATCGTGGCGCATAGTCATGGAGTTATACATGGTGATATCAAGCCGGCTAACATCATGTACGATTCGGTCAATGATACCTATATTCTGACCGATTTTGGCGCCGCCTATAGCGATCGCCGTGCACAACATAATGAACATAAAATCGTTGGTACTCCCGCTTACATGTCACCCGAGCAGCTAGAGGGAAAGAAGCTGGACGGACGTTCCGACCTGTTTTCGCTGGCAGTCACGCTTTATCATTTGCTTACCGGGCACCAGCCCTTTAGCGGTAGCAGTTTGCCGGAACTGAAGCAAAAAATCGTAACCAGTGAGCCTGACTTGAATCATTTGACACTGCCGGCGGGTATCACCGAAGTTATAATCAAGGCTTTGCAGAAGAAGTCCTACATGCGTTTTGCCGATGCTCAGCAAATGCTGACTTCGGTGGAGCATTGCGAAAAGCTGTTGCGCGAACGCATGAATCAGTATGGCTGAGATATTTATTCAACCATGGTAGCCGTCTTATCGATACTTTTCTTGCGTTCACGCCACGCGATCAACAGGCCGCCGGCGACAATCAGAAAGACGCCTGGAATCAGTTTTCCAAAAGGCGCCTCGTCAAAGAAAAACCAGCCCAGAATAAAAGCGAATGGAATGCCGAAATACTCGTAAGGCGACAGGCTGGCCGGTTTGGCCAGCCTGTAGGCACTGATTAAGGCCAGCACGGCGAATCCACCGACCAGGCCCATCGCTAACAGCAGTAACCAGTCGGTGGCCGAATTGACACCCAGGTATCCGGTGGTAGCGAACAAAATCAGCAAAGCTCCAAACAACGCTCCGATCGATGCGTACATGTTAAGCAGCGCGGTAGGAACTTCGTCGTCGAAGAGCGGTACACAGACCGTGGACAATGAGTATCCCAGAGAAGCAACGATTGGTAACAGGCTATACGGAGTGAACAGGTCGCTGCCGGGGTTCATGATCATCAGTACCCCGATAAACCCGGTGATAACCGCAATCCACCGCCACAGACCCACATGATGCTTCAGGATTGGCACCGATAGTATGGTAATCAGTACCGGGCTTATATAAGCCAGGGTAGCGGCCGTGGCCAGCTCCATCCTGGTTATCGAAAGATAAAAACAGAATTGCGCCACGGCAATACTGAGCCCGCGTAGCAAGCCAAGACGCCATTGCCTGATTTTGAGTCGCTTGCCCCTGGAGTGCCACTCACGGGACAGGAGCAGGACCAGCAGGCTTGGGAGCAGGCCGAAGATGTTGCGGAAGCTTGCGAGTTGCTGCACTGGATATCGATCGCCGAGGAACTTGATAATGACTCCCTGCAGGTCGAACAACAGGGTAGCGAGCAGGATATAAACTACGGCCCGCAGGAAGTGATTCGAGCTCGGAAGCATCGGCGGTTTCTCTTTTGTCTGGTATAGCTGATCTGAATCCATGTAATTTAGCAAAAATAGACACCAAACGTAGACTCAAATCGACAATCGGCATACAATTTGCGCTCAAGAAGATGCTGCTTCCGCAGTGTTAACGCTTAGTAAAAATCCCTATGGGAGGAACCGGTGGTTCATCCTGTTTTTGCGCGCGCGCATTTTTTTGAAACCGGAGATTTTGTGCCCAAACCAGCATTACTAGCCCTGCAAGATGGAACCATATTTCGAGGCCAGTCTATCGGTGCCGATGGAATTTCAGTCGGCGAAGTGGTATTCAACACCGCGATGACCGGGTACCAGGAAATTCTGACCGATCCGTCTTATTGCCAGCAACTCATCACCCTGACTTACCCGCATATCGGCAACACCGGTATCAACAGTGAAGATGAAGAAGCAACCCGAATTCATGCCAGCGGATTGATTATCCGTGACCTGCCTTTACAGGCAAGCAACTGGCGTAGCCAGGGTAGCCTGCAGAATTATCTCGAATCCCGTGGAGTAGTCGCGATATCCGATATCGATACGCGCAAGTTGACGCGTCGATTGCGTGATCAGGGTGCGCAGGCCGGTGCGATTATGGCTGGTGACGAGATTTCCGCTAGCGATGCAGTTGAAGCCGCCAACGGATTCGGCGGGCTGTCGGGTCGCGATCTGGCACAAGTGGTTACCACCGATGAGCTGTACACATGGACACAGTCGACCTGGGCGCTTGGGCACGGTTACCGTGAAAACGCCCAAACCTCATATCATGTCGTGGCTTACGACTATGGTATCAAGAAAAATATCCTCTGCATGCTGGTCGACCGCGGTGCACGGGTAACCGTGGTACCTGCCAGAACTTCGGCCGATGAAGTGTTGGCGATGAACCCCGATGGCGTGTTTCTATCGAATGGTCCGGGTGACCCCGAACCTTGTGATTACGCCATCGAGGCGATTGCCAGTATTCTGCAATCCGATCTGCCCGTGTTTGGTATCTGCCTGGGGCACCAATTGCTGGCGCTGGCGAGTGGCGCCAGCACCATCAAGATGAAATTCGGCCATCATGGCGCCAATCATCCGGTGCAGGACCTGGCTTCCGGAGTCGTCATGATAACCAGTCAGAATCATGGTTTTGCGGTAGACGAATCGAGCCTGCCTGACAATCTCCGGGCGACCCATCGATCACTGTTCGACGGTAGCTTGCAGGCAGTGGAGCGCACCGACAAACCTGCGTTCAGTTTCCAGGGCCATCCTGAAGCGAGCCCTGGCCCACACGATGTCGCGCCGCTGTTCGACCAGTTTTTTGAGTTGATTGCGCTACATAAATCCCATACGGGAGTCGTATAATGCCACGACGACAGGATATTGAATCGGTACTGATCATCGGTGCAGGGCCTATCGTAATCGGCCAGGCTTGCGAATTCGACTACTCCGGGGCACAGGCTTGCAAGGCACTCAAGGAGGAGGGCTTTCGTGTAATCCTGATCAACTCGAATCCGGCCACCATCATGACTGACCCGGATACCGCGGATGCAGTCTACATCGAACCGATAACCTGGACTGCCGTCGAGAAGATAATTGAAAAAGAACGCCCGCATGCCTTGTTGCCCACAATGGGCGGTCAGACAGCGCTGAACTGTGCGCTCGACCTGGTACGTGAAGGTGTGCTGGAAAAATATGCGGTGGAAATGATCGGTGCCACGCGTGAAGCGATCGATATGGCCGAGGATCGAGACCAGTTTCGCCAGGCGATGGCCCAGATTGGTTTAAGTACGCCGAAGGCTTTTATCGCGCACAGCCTCGAGGAAGCCCTGCAGAGTCAGCCGCAAATCGGATTCCCCGTCATCATTCGCCCTTCCTTCACCATGGGTGGTAGCGGCGGCGGGATTGCCTATAACCGCGAGGAGTTCGAAGACATTATTCGACGTGGTCTGGACCTGTCGCCGACCAGTGAGGTTTTGATCGAAGCGTCAGTGCTTGGCTGGAAAGAGTTCGAGATGGAGGTGGTGCGTGACAGGAATGACAACTGCATCATCATCTGCGCGATCGAAAATCTCGATCCGATGGGGGTGCATACTGGCGATTCGATAACCGTTGCGCCTGCGCAGACACTGACCGACAAGGAATACCAGATTATGCGCAACGCGTCACTTGCGGTACTGCGCAAGATCGGCGTGGAAACGGGTGGCTCGAACGTGCAATTTGCGATCAACCCTGAGAATGGCGAAATGATCATCATCGAGATGAATCCACGGGTATCACGCTCGTCGGCGCTGGCCTCCAAGGCCACCGGGTTTCCGATTGCCAAAATTGCAGCCAAGCTTGCGGTCGGCTACACGCTGGACGAGTTGCAAAACGATATTACCGGGGGTGCAACCCCGGCGTCGTTCGAACCGAGTATCGATTACGTTGTCACCAAGATTCCACGTTTCACCTTCGAGAAATTCCCCCAGGCCGATGACCGCCTGTCCACGCAGATGAAATCAGTGGGTGAGGTAATGGCGATCGGTCGTAACTTCCAGGAATCATTCCACAAGGCGTTGCGTGGACTGGAGATCGGCGTACACGGACTCGATCCAATTGTCGATCAGCAGCAGGATGCAGAAGAACTCGAGGACTTGTATCGTACCGAACTTCGACTACCGGGTGCGAAACGCATCTGGTATGTGGCCGATGCCTTCCGCTCGGGTTACAGTCTCGAGCAGATTTTCGAGCAAACTGCTATCGACCCATGGTTCCTGGTGCAAATAGAAGAATTGGTGCAAATCGAAAAAGATCTCGCCGGGCGGAAACTGGATTCACTGGGAGCCGACGAAATTCGCAGCCTCAAGCGCAAGGGATTTTCCGACCGGCGTCTGGCTACTCTGCTGGGCACTGATGAGTTGGATTTTGCCGCACAGCGTCGAGCCCTGAACATCAGGCCGATCTACAAGCGCGTTGATACCTGTGCGGCCGAGTTTGCCTCAAGCACTGCCTACCTGTATTCAAGCTATGACGAAGAATGCGAAGCCGATCCAAGCGAGCGCGACAAAATCGTCGTCCTCGGGGGCGGACCAAACCGGATCGGTCAGGGCATAGAGTTTGATTACTGTTGCGTGCACGCGGCGCTGGCGATGCGCGAAGATGGTTATGAGACCATCATGATCAACTGCAATCCGGAAACCGTGTCCACCGATTATGACACTTCGGACCGGCTCTATTTCGAGCCGCTGACCTACGAGGATGTGCTCGAAATTATCGACCTGGAGAAACCCATGGGAGTCATCGTGCAGTTTGGCGGGCAGACTCCTTTGAACCTGGCCCGCGCGCTCGAAGCGGCGGGAGTACCGATTATCGGGACTACTCCTGATTCGATAGATCTGGCCGAGGATCGTGAACGCTTCCAACAAATGATTCAGCAGCTTGAATTATTGCAGCCACCCAACCAGATAGCTTTCGACGTCGAGTCATCGGCACAGTTGGCGGACAAGGTGGGTTTTCCGCTGGTGGTTCGACCCTCCTACGTACTCGGGGGCAGGGCGATGGAAATCGTTTACGATCAGGATGACCTGGCGCGTTACATGAAAGAAGCGGTGAAGGTTAGTCGTGATTCACCGCTGCTACTGGATCGTTTCCTCGATGAAGCGGTCGAGGTCGATGTCGATGCGATTTGCGATGGCGAGAACGTGTTGATCGGTGGTTTGATGGAACATATCGAGCAGGCCGGGGTGCATTCGGGCGACTCGGCCTGCTCGTTGCCGCCTTATACTTTGTCAGCCGAGATTCAGCAGCGTCTTTGCGAGCAGGTTGGCGCCATGGCCAGGGCGCTGAAGGTGATTGGTTTGATGAACACCCAGTTCGCAATCAAGGGAGACGATATTTATATTCTCGAGGTTAATCCGCGCGCTTCACGTACGGTACCCTTTGTATCCAAAGCGACGGGCGCTCCGCTTGCTAAGATAGCGGCGCGTTGCATGGTTGGGCAAAGTCTTGAGCAGCAGGGTAGAACGTTACAAGTGGTGCCAGAATTTGTCTCGGTCAAGGAGTCGGTGTTTCCGTTTGCCAAGTTTCAGGGGGTCGATCCGATTCTGGGTCCGGAAATGAAATCCACCGGCGAAGTTATGGGTATCGGTCGTAGTTTCGCCGAAGCCTTTGCCAAAGGCATGATTGCTGCAGGAGAGAGAATCCCTCATCCCGGTACCGCGTTCCTGAGTGTGCGTGAAACCGATCAAAAGGCCATTGTCGGGCTGGCGCGTGAGCTGGTTGAACAAGGCTTCAACCTGGTTGCGACCGGTGGCACCGCGAAGGTTATTCGGCAGGGCGGGATAGACTGTCAGCAGGTTAACAAGGTCAAGGAAGGGCGCCCGCATATTGTCGACATGATAAAGAATGACGAAATTGCTTTAATCGTCAACACCACCGAAGGTCGTTCGGCAATAGCAGATTCCTATACCATTCGTCGTGCAGCCCTCATGCATTCGGTATGCTATACCACTACCTTGTCGGGTGGTCGAGCGACCTGCGAGGCGATGGCTCATCGCGAAATACAGGAAGTATATTGTTTACAATCTTTACACCAGGCGTAAACCAATGAATCGAATACCGCTTACCTCTGCGGGTGCAGAAAGACTCAAGCTTGAGTTGAAAGAACTCAAGTCTGTTAAAAGGCCGGCCGTGATCGAAGCGATTGCGACGGCCCGCGAGCATGGTGATCTGAAAGAGAATGCAGAGTATCACGCCGCCCGCGAAGAGCAGAGCTTTACCGAGGGCCGCATAGCTGAACTCGAATCGGCATTGTCGAATGCACAAATCATTGACGTAACCAAACTCAGGCAAACTGATCGGGTGGTGTTTGGTTGTACTGTGGAATTGTTCGATTTGGCGACTGAAGCCGAGGTCACCTACCAAATCGTGGGTGATATCGAAGCAGATATAAGTGCTAACCGAATCGCTATCAGTTCGCCAATTGCGCGCGCGTTAATTGGCAAGCAAGAGGGTGACGATGCAATCGTGGAGGCACCTGGCGGTACCATGGAATACGCGATTACGGCTGTTCACTATAAATAAGTCCATCACTCGATCACTGCTGCGTAGTGGTTGATCTCTTTGTTAAGCCGGTAAATCACGATGATGCTACCAATGCTTTCAACCAGGTACGCCTGATGCTGTTCACAGATCAACTGGTTGAGTTCACGTTTGCCCGGTTTGTCCAGCGCGGGAATGCGCAGTTTGATTAGCTCGTGGTGATCGAGCGCTACATCGATCTCGTGGTGCAGGCTCTCGGTCAGTCCTTTTTGGCCTACGATAACCACAGGTTTCAGTTTAAGCCGGTGGCCCTCCGCGCGTAAGCGCTTGATTTGTCCGCTGTTCAGTTCCATATCGCCGCAATGCAAAGTCCGAAAGCGCGCATGTTACCACAGCAAAATGGTGAGCCATTCACCTATTGCATGAAGTTGGCACCTTCATGCAAACTGCAGGCTATGTCACGCTCAAAATCTAGTAAGCGCTGGTTGCAGGAACATCATCAGGACAGCTATGTGCTGAAGGCGCGCGAACAGGGCTATCGTTCGCGTGCGGTGTACAAGTTAGCGGAAATTCAGCAAAAGGACCGAATTATAAAGCCCGCTCAGCTGGTGCTCGATCTTGGTGCGGCACCGGGCGGATGGAGTGAGTATGCCGAGCAGATAGTTGGTGACCAGGGCAGGGTCATAGCGCTCGATTTGCTGTCGATCGAACCGATTGCCGGAGTGGAGTTCATCCAGGGCGATTTTACTGAGCAGCAAACGCTCGACCAGTTACTGATCCTGATCGATGATCGTCGACTCGACCTTGTATTATCGGATATGGCCCCCAATTTAAGCGGAATGGGTAGTGTCGATCAGCCCAGATCGATATATCTGGCTGAACTGGCCTTCGATCTGACGCGCCAGTTTTTGACGACTGATGGTGTTTTTGTAGTCAAGTTGTTCCAGGGAGAGGGCTTTGAAGATTTTATTTCACTGCTTCGCCAGAGTTTTAAGGCGGTCAGGTTTCGCAAACCTGACGCATCCAGGGCCCGATCGAGTGAAATTTATGCGGTTTGCAGCGGTCTTAAGTGAGTCTGCTTACGGAAAAATGCGCTAGTATCTGTTAGCAATAGCAGTAAAATGAGCCGGATCAGGCAATAATCAGGCCAGAACAGGAGTAAAAGTGAACGACGTAGTCAAGAATTTAGTGTTGTGGATTGTCATCGCGGTAGTATTGCTGTCGGTGTTCCACAGTTTCGGTGATCGCAGTAGTAGCGCCCAGTCCCTTATTTATTCCGACTTTCTGACCCAGGTTGAACAGGGTCAGATTCGAGAAGTTTCCATCGAAGGGCAGAACATTAGCGGCAAGATTATTTCCGGAACGCCGTTCACCACCTATAGTCCCGAAACCAGCAATAGCGCGTTAATCGGTGACCTGCAACGGGCCAATGTGGCTATCCTGGGTAAACCACCAGAACCACCGTCCTTGCTGGGACATATGTTTATCAGCTGGTTCCCGTTTATCGTTTTGATTGGTTTATGGATATTTTTCATGCGTCAGATGCAAGGTGGTGGCGGTGGTCGCGGGGCAATGTCCTTCGGCAAGAGCAAGGCGCGCCTGCTCGGAGAAGACCAGATCAATATTAATTTCAACGATGTTGCCGGCGTTGACGAGGCCAAGGAAGAGGTTAGTGAACTGGTAGAGTTTCTACGCGAACCTGCCAAGTTCCAGAAACTGGGCGGCAAGATCCCTCGCGGGATTTTAATGGTCGGTTCTCCCGGTACCGGTAAGACCTTGTTGGCCAAGGCTATTGCGGGTGAGGCCAAGGTTCCTTTCTTCACCATTTCGGGCTCCGATTTTGTCGAAATGTTTGTTGGTGTCGGCGCGTCGCGGGTACGCGATATGTTCGACCAGGCCAAGAAGCATGCGCCCTGCATCATATTTATTGATGAAATCGATGCGGTTGGGCGCCATCGTGGCGCAGGTCTCGGTGGCGGGCACGACGAACGCGAACAGACTTTGAACCAGCTGCTGGTCGAAATGGACGGCTTTGAAGGCAACGAAGGGGTCATCGTAATTGCGGCGACCAACAGACCCGATGTACTCGATCCGGCCTTGCTGCGTCCTGGTCGATTCGATCGCCAGGTAGTTGTTCCTCTGCCTGACGTGCGTGGTCGCTCGCATATCCTCAAGGTGCATATGCGCAAGGTACCCGCGGCAGAGAATGTCGATGCGATGGTGATTGCGCGAGGTACTCCCGGCTTTTCAGGCGCCGACCTGGCTAACCTGGTCAATGAGGCGGCACTGTTTGCCGCACGTGGCAACAAAAAGGTGGTGTCGATGGCGGAATTCGAGCGCGCCAAGGACAAGATCATGATGGGTGCCGAACGCCGCTCGATGATCATGAAGGAAGAGGAAAAGAAACTGACCGCTTTTCACGAAGCCGGTCACGCTATCGTCGGTCGCCTGGTGCCTGAACATGACCCGGTTTACAAGGTGAGTATTATTCCGCGTGGACGTGCTTTAGGGGTTACCATGTTTTTACCCGAAGACGATCGCTATAGCTATAGCAAGAAACATCTTGAAAGCCAGTTATCGAGCCTGTTTGGTGGCCGCATCGCGGAACAGCTTATTTTTGGTGAAGATGCAGTGACCACCGGTGCTTCGAACGATATCGAGCGCGCCACCAGCATCGCCCGCAGTATGGTTACCCAGTGGGGGCTATCGGATCGTATGGGGCCCTTGTCCTATAGCGAAGACGAGGGCGAAGTATTTCTCGGCAAGAGCTATGGCAAGCAAAAGACCGTATCCGACGAAACCGCGCATTCGATTGACTCTGAAATTCGCACGATTATCGATCGCAACTATCAACGTTCGGTGGATATACTCCAGCAGAACGAGGACAAGCTCCACGCGATGGCTGATGCGCTAATGAAATATGAAACTATCGACGCCGGTCAAATTGACGCAATCATGGAAGGCAAGGAACCGGGTCCTCCCAGTGACTGGTCGGATGATGAAACCGGACCTTCGTCGAGCGCGCCTTCGGGCAAGGCAGATGAGGATGATGATCCAGACCTGGATCCCGCAAAACTTCATTAGTCGCTTGCAGACTTGACTCGACCCTGCAAGGCGATGTCGCAACTGACTGTATCCGGCAATCTGCAGGTCATGGGGGTCATTAACACGACCCCCGATTCCTTTTCCGATGGCGGAAAATTCGATACCACCGATAAAGCCTTCGCGTACGCCGGACAATTGATTGCCGAGGGTGTCGATATCCTCGATATCGGTGGGGAATCGACTCGACCCGGCTCGCAACAGGTAGATCTCGAGCAGGAACTGGCGCGCACCATTCCCTTGATTAAAGCAATTCGAGAAATTTCTGATATTCCGATTTCGATCGATACCAACAAGCCCGGTGTAATGCAGGCAGCGGTAAAGGCGGGAGCGACCATGATCAACAGTATCTGGGCCCTGCAACTGGATGATTCGTTACAGATAGCTGCAGATCTCGCGGTACCTGTCTGCCTGATGCACATGCAGGGAACTCCCGAGAGCATGCAGAAAAACCCGAGTTACACGAACGTTGTCAGCGAGGTGCTGGATTTTCTAAAGGCGCGTATGGATGCCGCGCTTGATGCAGGGATAGCGCAGCAACATATAATTATTGATCCAGGATTTGGATTTGGTAAAACCATCGAGCATAATCTTCTACTGTTGGCTTCATTATCTGTTTTTCGCCAACTTGGGGTTCCTGTTCTGGCTGGGTTATCGCGTAAAAACATGATTGGCAAGATTCTCGACAAACCGGTGGAGCAGCGTCTGTTTGGCAGCTTGTCTCTAGCGGTGATGGCAGCCATGCTGGGTGCGGATATCGTGCGCGTGCACGATGTAGCCGAAACCATGGATGCGATGTCGATGGTCAAGGCTCTTGGAGAGGTGGCGTAATGGGTCGAAAGTATTTTGGAACCGATGGTATTCGTGGTCGGGTCGGTCAGTTGCCGATGACCGTTGACTTCATCATGAAGCTCGGCTGGGCCGCGGGCAAGGTTTTGTCGCAATCCAGCCGGGGCCAGGTAGTCATCGGCAAGGATACCCGGATTTCCGGGTACATGTTCGAATCAGCGCTTGAAGCCGGGTTGGCTGCTGCCGGACTTGACGTCCTCCTGCTCGGCCCGATGCCTACCCCGGCCATTGCCTATATTACCCAGTCACAACGTGCCACCGCGGGCATCGTAATCAGTGCCTCGCACAATCCTTATCATGATGATGGGGTAAAGTTTTTTAATGGCGATGGCTTCAAGCTGCCCGATGCTACCGAAGAAGCGATCGAGGCGATGCTGGATCTCGAACTGGAAATGGTGGCACCGGAGCAGATTGGCAAGGCGACTCGCATGGAAGATGCCAAGGGCCGTTATATCGAGTTTTGCAAGTCTTCGATCGCGTTTAATAAATCCTTGCGCGGTATGAAGCTGGTGATTGACTGTGCCCATGGTGCGACCTATCACATTGCACCAGCGGTTTTTCGGGAACTCGGAGCGGAAGTCGTCGAAGTGGGCACTAGCCCCAATGGAATGAATATAAATCATGAAGTTGGAGCACTTCATCCTGAAAACATGCGTGCTCATGTGCTCGAAAACCAGGCTGATTTGGGGATCGCGTTCGATGGCGATGGTGACCGCGTGATGATGATGGATGCACGCGGAGAAGTGAAAGACGGCGACCAGTTACTCTACATAATCGCCAGGAATAAACTTATCAACGGCCGGCTCGATGGAGGGGTGGCTGGTACTTTAATGACTAATCTTGGTTTCGAACGCGCCTTGCAGGCCCAGGGGATTCCCTTTGTGCGTGCCGCGGTCGGTGATCGTTACGTAATGGCGAAATTGGTTGAGCATGGCTGGCACCTGGGCGGCGAATCTTCGGGTCATATCATATGCCTTGATAAAACTACCACCGGTGATGGCATTATTGCCGCGTTACAGGTTCTGGATGCGCTGGTCAGTAATGAGCAGACCCTTGCCGAAGCCTGTAGCGATATGGAAGTCTATCCACAAACCATGATTAATGTTCCAATATCGAAAGCATTCGATCTGGATAATTCACCGTTGCTGCAGGACGCAGTCAAGTCGGCCGAGGTCGAGCTGGCTGATGCCGGACGGGTGTTGCTGCGTGCGTCAGGTACTGAACCGTTGATTCGCGTCATGGTAGAAGGCCAGGACAGCGTCCAGGTTGAAAATATTGCGGCTGAACTGGCACAATCAGTGAGGGACACCGCCGGAATATAGTATTTCATTGAAGGAGTGCTGGCCCGGAGCCTTAAAAAGGGCAGAATCGCTAATTCCAGATTGATTTATTGGGCCGAGATGAGTAACCTTTGGCGCCTTTTTAATGACCGGCAATAAATATGCGCTCTAGTCTTATCGCGGGCAACTGGAAAATGAATGGCAGCTTGCAGTCTGTTGCCGAACTGGTTGACGGTATCAAGGCAGGAGATGCCGGTAAATCCGAACTGGCGGTCTTCCCACCGGCAGTTTACCTGATGAAGGTTGGCGGTATGCTGGCTGATAGCAACTGTGCGCTTGGCGCGCAGAACGTGTGCGACCAGGAAGCCGGTGCCTATACCGGAGAAGTGGCAGCCGCAATGCTGAAAGAGTGCGGATGCCGCTACGCGTTAGTCGGGCACTCGGAACGTCGCTCGCTCTACCTGGAGACGGATCAAATGGTAGCGGCACGATTTGCGATGGCGGTAGCGTCGGGCCTGATTCCGGTTCTGTGTGTTGGCGAGACCCTGGATGAGCGTGAACAGGGTAAAACAGAAACTGTTGTTGCGCGGCAGATTGATGCGGTTATCGATCTGACCGGGATTGGTAGTATCGCCCAGGCGGTTATCGCTTATGAGCCGGTTTGGGCTATTGGCACCGGAAAAGTCGCTACCCCGGATCAGGCACAGGAAGTACACGCGTTTATTCGCGGCAAGCTGGCGCAGTTGGATATTGGCATCGCCGAGCAGGTAAAAATTTTATATGGTGGCAGCATGAACCCGTCCAATGCGGCGGAGCTGTTGTCGCAAGATGATATCGATGGCGGGTTGATCGGCGGTGCATCGCTGAAGGCCGATGATTTTCTGGCCATCGCACAAGCGGTTTAGGACGTATTTATGGATAATATTAATAGTATTTTGTTGGTGGCGCAGGTTTTATTGTCAATCTCGTTGATCGTGTTGATCCTGATGCAGCATGGTAAGGGAGCCGATGCGGGTGCCGCATTTGGCAGTGGTGCTTCGGCCACCGTCTTTGGCGCACGCGGATCGGGAAATTTTCTCAGTCGGGCGACAACAGCAATTGCGATATTGTTTTTTGTCGTATGCCTGTCGCTGGCTTATATCTCGAGTAATCGCGATGCCCCTGACAGTGTTATGGGTAGCGTCACGACCCAGGAAACTGAAGTCGTGCCGATGCAGGAAAGCGACGAAATGCCGCCTGTGGAACCTCAGAGCGACAGTTTGCAAGAGTCAGATTTACCTCCAGCCGAGTAAGCTCGAGGTTATGCCGATGTGGTGGAATTGGTAGACACGCTATCTTGAGGGGGTAGTGGCGAAAGCTGTGCCGGTTCGACTCCGGCCATCGGCACCATACAACATCGGCCCGGAATAAACCGGGCCGTAACGACACCAGATAAAACCCAGCTCCAAATGCCGCCCGGTACGGTTTTTTTTAATGGTTTTTATGCAAATAATCGTGCCGCTTGGAGTTTTCTTGACACTATATAGGCGCCACAATAGACTGACGCCTCGCATCATTTCCAGCCAGGTTTCCCGGGGGCAGTACTAGATCCATGTTAGGTAATTATCTACCGATCCTGATATTCATGTGCGTGACGCTCGCGATGGGATCAGTTTTCATTATTCTGGGGAAACTTTTAGGCCCCTCCCGTCCTGACGCGGAAAAGAATTCACCCTACGAATGTGGCTTTGAAGCCTTTGAAGATAGCCGTATGAAATTCGATGTGCGCTATTACCTGGTTGCCATCCTGTTTATCATTTTTGATCTTGAAATTGCCTTCCTGTTCCCGTGGGCCATCGTGCTCGATCAAATAGGTACTTTCGGCATGCTGGCAATGGCGGTTTTTCTCGGAGTGCTGGTTATCGGATTTATCTACGAGTGGAAAAAGGGAGCTCTCGAATGGGAATAGAAGGTGTATTCGAGCAGGGCATAGTTACCACCACTGCGGATAAATTGATTAACTGGGCACGCACTGGTTCAATGTGGCCGATGACATTTGGACTGGCCTGCTGTGCGGTCGAAATGATGCAGGCCGGCGCGGCGCGGTACGACCTCGATCGCTTCGGCATCATTTTTCGGCCAAGCCCGCGACAATCCGATGTGATGATTGTGGCCGGGACGCTGGTGAACAAGATGGCGCCAGCCCTGCGTAAAGTTTATGACCAGATGGCAGAGCCGCGTTGGGTGATCTCGATGGGCTCCTGTGCGAACGGTGGCGGTTATTATCACTATTCATATGCCGTGGTTCGCGGATGTGACCGGGTTGTTCCGGTGGATGTTTATGTGCCCGGTTGTCCGCCCACCGCTGAGGCGCTTTTGTATGGCATCATACAGTTGCAAAATAAAATCAAACGCACCAACACCATAGCTCGTTAATATGTCGAATCGCAAACAGCAACTGGCTGACGCGCTACGCGCTGCGTTCGGTGAAAAAATCGACGCGCTGGTAGTTGAGTATAATGAGGTCAGCATCGATGTCGCAGCCGAGCATCTACTCGACGTCGCCACCGAATTACGTGACCAACCACAATTCAATTTTCAGCAATTGATCGATCTATGCGGCGTCGATTACTCGCAGTTTGGTCGTGACGAATGGCAAACCGAAGACGCTAGTCGAGCGGGGTTCAGCCGCGGTGTCGCGGCTGCCTCCACTAGCGGGCGGTTACAATTTGGAGACGAACTCGATTCGCTGGCAACCCAGGGTAAGCGTTTCGCGGCGGTATATCATTTGATTTCATACGCGCATAACCAGCGCCTGCGCATACGCGTGTTCGCTGCCGATGACGATTTTCCGGTGGTTGCCACAGTAACTGGAATATGGGCTTCCGCAGACTGGTATGAGCGCGAAGCCTTCGACCTGCTCGGTATCCTGTTTAGCGGTCATCCCGATTTACGTCGCATTCTCACCGACTATGGCTTTGTCGGTCATCCCTTCCGCAAGGATTTTCCGTTGGTTGGACATGTGGAAATGCGTTACGACCCTGAGCGCGAGCGGGTCGTCTACGAACCGGTATCGATTGAACCACGGGTACTGGTGCCAAAGGTAATACGGCAAGACCATCGCTATCTGGCGGACGCGCCAGACGAGGCCCAGGGCGATGCCTGAGATAAAGAACTATACCCTCAACTTCGGACCCCAGCATCCCGCGGCGCACGGGGTATTACGCCTGGTGCTGGAAATGGATGGCGAGGTAATCGAGCGCGCCGATCCGCATATTGGTCTATTGCATCGTGGTACCGAAAAGCTCGCTGAAACCAAACCCTATAATCAGACCATCGGTTACATGGATCGGCTCGATTACGTTTCGATGATGTGCAACGAGCATGGTTACGTACTGGCGATTGAAAAACTACTGGGTATCGATATTCCTGAACGCGCACGCTATATCCGGGTTATGTTCGACGAAATCACGCGCATACTCAATCACCTGATGTGGATTGGTACCCATGCGCTGGACGTTGGCGCCATGACCATGTTTCTGTACGCGTTTCGCGAACGTGAAGATCTCATGGATATGTACGAGGCAGTCTCTGGTGCGCGCATGCATGCGACTTACTATCGCCCCGGGGGTGTTGCCCGTGACCTGCCCGACGCGATGCCGCAATACCAGGTCAACCGCTGGCGCAAGCAAAAGGACGCCGATCGGCTGAATGAAAATCGCCAGGGTAGCCTGCTCGATTTCGCCGAAGATTTTGTACGCCGCTTCCCGGGTTACGTCGATGAGTACGAAACCCTGTTAACCGATAACCGAATCTGGAAACAACGTACCGTGGGCATTGGCGTGGTATCCGAAGAACGCGCCTATCAGCTCGGCTTTACCGGTCCGATGTTACGTGGTTCCGGCGTCGAGTGGGACCTGCGTAAGAAACAACCTTACGAAGTATACGATCGCATGGATTTCGATATCCCTGTGGGCACCAACGGGGATTGCTACGATCGTTACCTGGTGCGCATCGAAGAAATGCGCCAGTCGAATCACATTGTCAAGCAGTGTATCGAGTGGCTGCGAGCCAATCCTGGACTCGTGATGACCGACAATCACAAGGTGGCGCCGCCGCGCCGTGAGGAACTCAAGGCCGATATGGAGGGCCTGATTCATCACTTCAAGCTTTTCACCGAGGGCTACACGCTGCCGCAGGGCGAAGTTTATACGGCTATCGAGCATCCCAAGGGTGAGTTTGGTATATACCTGATTTCTGATGGCGCCAACAAACCCTACCGGGTCAAGATTCGAGCGCCGGGGTTTGCCCACCTTTCCGCCATGAACGAAATGGCGAAGGGGCATATGCTTGCCGATGTAGTGGCGATTATCGGCACCCAGGATATCGTGTTCGGAGAGATCGACAGATAATGGCAATCGAATCCAGATCAAAAATCGATTTACTCAGCGAGCATACGCGCGCGCAGATCGATCACTGGGTAGCGCGCTTTCCGCCCGAGCATAAGCGCTCGGCGGTGTTGCAGGCCTTGAGCGCTACGCAGCATCAAAACCACGGCTTTTTGACTACCGAGCTGATGGATGCGGTTGCCGAGTACCTGGAGCTGCCGGCTATTCACGTTTATGAGGTGGCTTCGTTTTACTCGATGTTTGAAACCAGACCGGTCGCCCGACACAATGTGGCTATCTGCACCAATATTTCCTGCATGTTGATGGGCTCGGAAAGTATCGTCGAGCATGTCGAAAACAAGCTTGGCATCAAGATCGGAGAAAGCACCGAAGACGGACGTATTTACCTGAAGTGTGAAGAAGAGTGCCTGGCCGCCTGTGCCGGTGGCCCGATGATGCAGGTCGATCATGTTTATCACGAAGACCTGACCTCTGAAAAGGTCGATCAAATACTGGATGCGCTGGAATAGAAATGGCTAACGAAGTCTGCTACGCAACCCTGCAATACGACCAGCCATGGTCGATGGAAACCTATTTGAAAGTAGGTGGCTACGAGGCGCTGAAGAAAATTCTCGTTGACGGCATGTCAGCCGAAGATGTGATTGAAGAAATGAAGGCTTCCGGGTTACGTGGGCGTGGCGGCGCCGGTTTCCCCACAGGACTGAAGTGGAGCTTTATGCCGCGCAACGCGCCGGGACAAAAGTATATCGTTTGTAACTCCGATGAATCGGAACCGGGCACCTGTAAAGATCGCGATATCCTGCGCTTTAATCCGCATGCGCTGGTTGAGGGCATGGCAATCTGTGGTTATGCAATCGGCGCCACGGTAGGTTACAACTATATGCGCGGTGAGTTCATGGATGAGCCTGCACAACATTTCGAGGCTGCGGTTAAACAAGCCTACGAAGCTGGATTTCTGGGTAAAAATATCCTTGGCAGCGGGGTCGAATTCGATCTCTACCCGGCACTGGGCGCCGGCGCCTATATCTGTGGCGAGGAAACCGCGTTACTTGAATCATTGGAAGGCAAAAAAGGCCAACCGCGCTACAAGCCCCCGTTCCCGGCAAATTTCGGTCTTTACGGTAAACCCACCACGATTAACAATACTGAATCGCTGGCTTCCGCGCCTTCGATTATTCGCAACGGTGCGCAGTGGTTCGCGGATCTGGGTATTCCGAATAACGGGGGCGTTAAATGTTTTTCCATGTCCGGGCATTTGAACAAGCCGGGGAATTTTGAAATTCCCATGGGCACTCCGTTCAAGGATCTCCTGGAGATGGCCGGTGGCGTTAAGAATGGTCGTAAATTGAAGGCGGTTATTCCGGGCGGCTCATCGGTACCGGTATTACCCGGGGACATCATGATGGGATGCAACATGGACTACGATTCGATTGCCAAGGCGGGTTCGATGCTGGGTTCTGGAGCAGTCATCGTGATGGATGAATCCACCGATATGGTGCTCGCGCTAAGACGGATTTCACGTTTCTACTATTCCGAGTCCTGTGGTCAGTGCACACCCTGTCGCGAAGGCACGGGCTGGCTCTATCGCATGCTGTGCCGGATTGTCGACGGCAAGGGGCGTGCGGAGGATATCGAGCTACTCGAAGAGGTTTCGCACAAGATCGAGGGACGTACGATTTGTGCGTTGGGTGATGCCGCGGCAATGCCGGTGTGGAGTTTCATCAAGCATTTTCGCCATGAATTTGAATACTACGTCGAGCACAAGCGCTCGATTATTGATAACGCAGCCTGATCGGGAAAAAGATTAGCAATGAGCGACAACATTAAAGTCACGATAAATGGCCAGGAGATCGAAACCCAGGCGGGGCGCCTGTTGATCGATGTGGCTGATGAAAACGATATTGTAATCCCGCGTTTCTGCTATCACAAACACCTTTCCGTTGCCGCCAATTGCCGTATGTGCCTGGTGGAAATCGAACGTTCCCCCAAACCGATGCCGGCCTGCGCGACCCAGTGCATGGACGGCATGGTGGTACAGACCCGGTCGAACACCGCACTTGCGGCACAAAAATCAACCATGGAGTTCCTGTTGATCAATCACCCGCTGGATTGCCCGATCTGCGATCAGGGCGGTGAATGCGAACTGCAGGATGTCGCCATGGGATTCGGTGCGGGAGTGTCGAAGTATACCGAGCAAAAGCGCGTGGTCATGGACAAAAATTTCGGACCGTTGATCGCTACCGATTTAACACGTTGCATTCAATGTACGCGCTGTATTCGCTTTGGGGATGAAATTGGAGGTATGCCCGAGCTTGGTGCGACCGGCCGTGGTGAAAATATGGAAATCGGCACCTATATCGAGAAGGCTATCGTTTCCGAACTATCAGGCAATGTAATCGATGTATGCCCGGTAGGCGCGTTAACCGCTAAACCATCGCGCTATACTGCACGCCCCTGGGAACTGACCCAGCACGCCGCAGTGTCAGCGCATGACTGCATCGGATCGAATACCTACGTGCATACCCGAGGCGGAGAAGTCATTCGCGTGGTGCCGCGTGAAAATGATTCGATCAATGAATCCTGGATTTCGGATCGTGATCGTTTCAGTTATACCGCGCTCAAGTCGCCAGCGCGTATCACGCAACCCATGTTACGTGACGATGGCGAACTAAAAATAGTTGATTGGGAAACTGCACTCAATGCGGCAGCCGAATTGCTGCACGGAGCCGGCGGCGATATCGCCACGTTAATCAACCCGCAGGCAACCCTGGAAGAACATTACCTGGCACAGAAACTGACCCGCGCTCTGGGCTCGAACAATATCGATCATCGTCTTACCCAGGTCGATTTTTCTGCACAGGAAAACGCGCCGGTGATGCCCTGGCTTGGACGTTCGCTGGAATCGCTGGAAACACTGGACGCGGCATTGATTGTGGCCGGCAACCTGCGCTACGAGCAACCGTTGTTGTCGCTGCGCTTACGCAAGGCGGTACTCAATAACAATGCTACGGTTTCGTCGATTGGGCACGTCAGTGATCAGTACAACTTCGACTTGCAGCATGAACTGGTTGGCTCGGCTACGCAGCTAATCCGTGATCTTGCCGCGGTTGCGGTAGCGTTGGCCGAATGCACCAACCAGGCGTTGCCCGATCACCTGGCGAAGATCCTGGCTGGTTGCGAACCATCAACCCCGCATCGGGCGATTGCCCGTAGCCTTGCCGATGCGGCTAATGCGGCGGTAATCGTGGGGATACAGGCATTGTCAAATCCCCAGCTGGCATTGTTGCAGGAAATTTGTGAAGCCATAACCGGCGCCAGCGGTGCCACTCTGGGTTACCTTTCCGTATCTGCTAATAGCGCCGGTGCCTGTCTTGCCGGTGCAACCCCGCATCGAACTGTTGCTGGTGTCGCGCTGGACAATCCCGGCGAACATGCCGCTGATATACTGTCGGCCAAACACAAGCTGTTACTAAGTTTTGCCGTCAACCCGTTGCTCGATACCAACTCGGTCAACTCGCTGTCCGATGGTAACGAAAGCGTGATCGCGATCAGCTGCTTTGACAACGATTTTATCCAGCAACAAGCTGACCTGGTGCTGCCGCTGGCAGCCGTGCTCGAAACTTCGGGCAGCTTCGTCAATATCGAAGGACTGTGGCAGAGTTTCAATGGCTGCGTGTCTGCCAGAGGGGAAAGTCGTCAGGGCTGGAAGATATTATGCGCCTTGGGCCAGGTTCTAATACCAGGTGAATTTGAATACGCGGACTCGGTAGCGGTTAAAAATGAGCTCAAGGCACGGTGCAGCGATGTCGCCCTGAGTAATCTCTGCGGTGTCCAATCCGCCACCAAAGGTCTGCCGGAAAATGCAACCTCAATACAGAAAATCGGCATAACTCCGATTTATGCGAGCGATGACATGGCTCGCTTGTCGGCACCGCTGCAAGCGACCCCGTTGATGAAAATGCAATCTGCAGTCATCATGAATCACCAGCAGGCGCAAGACAGCAAGCTGCTTGACTGCGATCAGATCCAGGTGAAGCAGGGCAAGGGAACCGCGGTGTTGCCGTTACGCATCGATGAAGGTATTCCCGCGGGCTGTGTCTATGTTCCTAGCGGTATCGATGCCGTCAAGCATCTGGCCGATGCCTACGATAAAGTCAGCCTGGAGAAGGTTTCGTGATGGACTTTCTGACATCGATCTGGGAGTGGTTGCACGAGTACGTGCAATACACGATCTATAGCGGTGTCAAAGCGCTGATTATTCTGCTGCCGCTGTTTATTATCGTGGCCTATTACACCTATGCCGAACGTAAGGTCATCGGCTACATGCAGGTTCGTAAAGGTCCGAACCGGGTGGGTCCGAAGGGACTGTTGCAACCGTTCGCCGATATGTTCAAGTTGATGTTCAAGGAAATAATCATCCCCACCAACTCGAACCGATACCTTTTTATTGTTGCCCCGGTAATCACCTTTGCGCCGGCGATGGCGGCCTGGGCGGTTATCCCGTTTACCGACACACTGGTATTCGCCAATATCAATGCCGGCCTGCTTTATATCCTGGCGATGACTTCGGTCGGCGTTTATGGCGTCATCATTGCCGGCTGGGCCTCGAATTCTAAATACGCTCTGCTCGGGGCAATGCGTTCGGCTGCGCAAATCGTAGCCTATGAAATTGCGATGGGTTTCGCCCTGGTTGGGGTTTTAATGGTTGGCGGCAGCCTTAATCTCGGTGAAATCGTTGCAAAGCAAGCCGGCGGCGTAGGCAACTGGTTTTTTATTCCACTGTTACCCTTGTTTTTCGTTTACTTTATTTCGGGGGTCGCCGAAACCAACCGAGCTCCTTTCGATGTCGCCGAGGGCGAGTCGGAAATCGTCGCCGGGTTTCATGTCGAGTATTCGGGCATGACCTTCGCTGTATTTTTCCTCGCTGAATACGCGAACATGATCCTGATCTCGATGTTGTGTTCGCTACTGTTTTTCGGCGGTTGGCTGAGCCCGGTTCCTGAACTACTAGGTGATAGCATCGGCTGGCTGTTCGGTAAAACTGCGGTCTTCATGTTGTTGTTATTGTGGTTCAGAGCGACCTTTCCTCGTTATCGCTATGATCAAATTATGCGTCTCGGCTGGAAAGTGCTGTTGCCGGTGACAATTTTCTGGTTGTTCGTGGAAGGGGTAGCCATTTATTTTGAAGTCGGGTTGTTCGTTTAATATCATGTTTGCGAAAATACATTATTACCTGAAAAGTTTTTTGTTTCTTGAATTGCTCAAGGGAATGAGTGTGACCGGACGTTATTTTTTCGGTAAGAAATTCACCATCCAGTACCCGGAACAAAAAACGCCGATCAGTCCGCGCTTTCGCGGTCTGCACGCACTGCGCCGCTATGCCAACGGGGAAGAGCGCTGTATCGCCTGTAAACTCTGTGAGGCGGTGTGCCCGGCGCTGGCGATAACGATCGAGTCCGAGCAGCGGGAAGATGGAACCCGTCGTACCACGCGTTACGACATTGATTTATTTAAATGCATATATTGTGGATTCTGTGAAGAAGCATGTCCGGTCGACTCAATCGTTGAAACCAATATTTTTGAGTATCACTTCGAAAATCGGGGTGAAAATATTATGACCAAGGAAAAGTTGCTCGAGATTGGCGATCGCTACGAAGCACAACTCGCCGCGGATCGATCAGCCGACGCCCCATATCGCTAAGCGAATAATGATGATAGAAACAGTCATATTTTATGTTTTTGCAGTTGCCACGGTGATCAGCGCCTGCGCGGTGGTTACAGTCAGAAACCCGGTTCACGCGGCTTTATTCCTGGTGCTTACCTTTTTTACCAGTGCGGTTATCTGGATGTTACTGGAGGCTGAATTTCTGGCGATCAGCCTGGTGCTGGTTTATGTCGGCGCGGTGATGGTGTTGTTTATCTTCGTTGTCATGATGCTGGATATCAATGTTGCGCGACTGCGCGAAGGCTTTGTGCGTTACCTGCCACTCGGGCTTGCGGTGGCGGTGATTATGTTGCTATTGATGCTGAGCGTGGTAACCAGCGACGTGTTTGTGCTTGAGGTGGGTTCCGAGCCGCTGCCTAAAGCTGCCGACTATAGTAATACCAAAGCGTTGGGTGCAGTGTTGTACACTGATTATGTATTCGCCTTTGAAATTGCCGCGGTAATTTTGCTGGTTGCGATTATCGCCGCGATTGCATTGACCATGCGTAAGCGCACGCAGACCAAGTACCAGGTTCCCTCCGAACAGATCAAGGTGCGCAAGTCAGATCGATTGCGCGTTGTAAAAATGCCCTCGGTCGAGGAGTGACGATGACTGTTACGCTAAGCCATTACCTGATTCTTGCCGCGATTTTGTTCAGTGTTTCGATCGCCGGCATCGTCATCAACCGCAAGAATATCATTATTTTGCTGATGTCGATCGAGTTGATGCTGTTAGCGGTGAATTTGAATTTTATTGCGTTTTCACATTACCTCAATGATCTGGCCGGTCAGGTTTTCGTGTTTTTCATTCTTACCGTAGCCGCGGCGGAAGCGGCTATTGGCCTTGCGATACTGGTGGTGCTGTTCCGTAACAAGCGCTCGATTAACGTCGATGATATCAGGGAGTTGAAGTGGTGAGTATGGATCTCATATACCTTGCTATTCCCCTGGCATCCTTGCTAGGTGCGGTTATCGCTGGTTTCTTTGGCAGGCAAATCGGGCGCCGCGCTGCGCATTGCGTAACGATTATCGGTGTCGCGGTATCGTTCGCGTTATCACTCATCGTGCTCAAGGATGTTGCTGTGGATGGTGCGGCGATCTACAACAAGTCGATTTATACCTGGATGATTAGTGACGGTATTCGTTTCGAAGTCGGTTTTCTGATCGATGGTTTGACCGCCCTGATGATGGCGGTGGTTACTGCAGTGTCGCTGATGGTGCATATTTATACCATTGGTTACATGCATGATGATCCAGGGTATCAACGCTTTTTCAGCTACATCTCCCTGTTTACCTTTTCCATGTTGATGCTGGTCATGTCGAATAATTTCCTGCAACTGTTCTTCGGTTGGGAAGCGGTTGGACTTATGTCTTACCTGCTGATCGGCTTCTGGTTCAAAAAGGAAACTGCAATTTACGCCAATATGAAAGCGTTCCTGGTCAACCGGGTCGGTGATTTCGGCTTCCTGCTCGGTATTGCTGTGATACTGATGTTTACCGGTTCACTCGATTACTACGAAGTATTCGAACGCGCTGACGTGATGCTATCAGCTACCATGCAGGTTATTCCGGGTATGGACTGGTCGGTGATCACGTTGGCCTGCATCCTGCTGTTCATCGGTGCGATGGGCAAGTCGGCGCAGGTACCGCTGCATATCTGGCTACCTGATTCGATGGAAGGTCCTACGCCAATTTCAGCGTTGATCCATGCGGCGACCATGGTAACCGCGGGTATTTTCATGGTGGCGCGGATGTCGCCGTTATTCGAATTATCGACCACCGCGCTATCGGTAGTCATTGTAATCGGTGCGACCACCGCATTCTTCATGGGCCTGGTCGGCATCGTGCAAAACGATATCAAGCGGGTGGTGGCTTACTCGACCCTGTCACAACTCGGCTACATGACGGTGGCGCTCGGTGCATCGGCTTACTCGGCGGCGATCTTTCATCTTATGACGCACGCATTTTTCAAGGCCCTGCTATTCCTCGCGGCGGGCTCGGTTATCATCGCCATGCACCATGAGCAGGATATCCGCAAGATGGGCGGACTTAAAAAATACATGCCGATCACTTACTGGGTATCACTGGTCGGTTCGTTGGCGCTGATCGGATTTCCGGGGACTTCCGGCTATTTTTCCAAGGATGCGATCCTGATTGCAACCAAAAACACCGATATCTGGGGTGCGGATTACGCTTACCTGGCGGTATTACTCGGCGTATTTGTCACCGCCTTTTATTCGTTCCGTATGTTCTTCCTGGTTTTTCATGGCGAGGAACGTATGGATGAAGATACCCGGTCGCACCTGCACGAAACTCCGCCGGTGGTCTGGGTGCCATTGGTACTGTTGGCAATTCCATCGGCGATTATCGGCTGGTTCACAATCGATACTGTTTTGTTCAGCAGTTACTTTGATCGAGCAATCGTGATTTTCGAAGAGCATGGGGCGATGGCAGCGGTGTCGGAAGCTTTCCATGGGCCTGCCAGTTTCGTATTGCATGGTTTTGCCGGCTTGCCGGTATATCTGGCTGCGGGCGGCGTAATCAGCGCCTGGTTCATCTACCTCAAGAAACCGCAGATAGCGACCGCTATCAAGCAAAGATTCGAGTGGCTCTACCAGCTGCTGGATAACAAGTACTACTTCGATCGATTCAATGAAATTGTATTTGCGACAGGCGCGCGTGGTATCGGTCAGCTGCTATGGCGGCTCGGCGATGCCTTGATGATCGATGGTTTGATCGTCAATGGCAGTGCCCGCCTGGTCAGCTGGTTCTCGGGGGTTGCGCGTTACACGCAAACCGGATATCTGAACCAGTACGCATTCGTGATGATTTCGGGGCTGATCCTGTTACTGGGATGGGCCGTGTTGGGCTAAAGCAGAAGAAGATTAAAGGTAAACGTTGAAATATGTACGCTGACTGGCCATTGCTGAGCCTTGTAGTCTGGACACCGATTTTCGGTGGCATCCTGGTATTGTTTGCCGGCGATAAGGAACCCGCGGGCGCGCGTAAGATCGCGCTGGTGGTATCGATTATCACCTTCCTGCTGACACTACCGCTGTATTTGCAATTCAACACCGACACCCACTTGATGCAGTTCGTCGAGCGAAATGAATGGATTGCTGTGTTTAACATCGAGTATTACCTGGGTATCGACGGCATCTCGATGCCACTGATTCTGCTGACCTCGTTTACTACCGTAATCGTGGTTATCTCGGCCTGGGAAGTCATTCAATACCGGGCGTCGCAATATTTCGCCGCATTTTTGATTATGGAAGGTTTCATGATCGGAACCTTTTCGGCACTTGACTCGATACTGTTTTACATTTTCTTTGAAGCCATGCTGATCCCGATGTTCCTGGTAATCGGTATATGGGGCGGGGTTAACCGAATCTATGCAACCCTCAAGTTCTTCCTCTATACCTTCATCGGCTCGGTGTTGATGCTGGTGGCACTGATTTACATGTACACCCAGATGGGTAGTTTTGCGATTTTCGATTTCCACCATTTAAAGTTAAACCTGACCGAGCAGGTGCTGATTTTCCTCGCCTTCCTGGTGGCTTTCGCGGTCAAGGTGCCGATGTGGCCGGTGCATACCTGGTTACCGGATGCGCACGTCGAAGCTCCCACCGGGGGGTCGGTTATCCTGGCGGCGATCATGTTGAAAATTGGCGGTTACGGCTTTTTACGCTTCAGCCTGCCAATCACCCCGGATGCGAGTGCCGAGCTCGACTGGCTAATCATCACCATGTCACTGACCGCGGTGGTGTACATCGGTTTTGTCGCTCTGGTACAGCGGGACATGAAAAAATTGATCGCCTATTCGTCGATCGCGCATATGGGGTTCGTGACCCTCGGGTTTTTTATCGTGTTTCGTATCATCAATTCCGGTTACGGCGATCAGGGCGCCGCACTTGCGCTCGAAGGCGGCATGGTGCAGATGGTGTCGCACGGCTTTATTTCCGGCGCCATGTTCCTCTGCGTCGGGGTTATGTATGACCGCATGCACAGCCGTCAAATCGCGGATTATGGTGGCGTTGCCAACACTATGCCGGTTTTTGCCGCGTTCATGGTGTTTTTTGCGATGGCCAATGCCGGGTTGCCGGGTACTTCGGGTTTCGTCGTTGAGTTCATGGTTATCCTGGCAAGCTTCAAGGCCAGTTTCTGGATC
>Ga0209165_10000091_pt1 | contig 41359 bp, 63 predicted proteins | sample tdAd001_FD_187122 | JGI IMG/M metagenome (GOLD analysis project Ga0209165, IMG submission 187122) | Marine sediment microbial communities from the Atlantic coast under amendment with organic carbon and nitrate - tdAd00.1 (SPAdes)... | ecosystem: Environmental > Aquatic > Marine > Coastal >... | reverse complement strand
CAGACATGGACTATGACGCCAGTGAGGGCATTACTTGTGCTGTGCAGGGTGCGATGAATAATCACACCACGGGTGGCGGGCGTATGTTGGCTAAAACGGACGGGAATAGTGATGGATGGGATTTGGTTCGATATGGCACATCCCAAATTTTGAATTCACGTCTGGATGTCGGTGCATCTGCCACTGATACGGGAGACGCTACTAATCCTAACTTTACTTATGGTGTTCCGTTTGTATTCACGGGTGTTGTTGCTGACGGGGATCAGGAAGCGTTTGTGGATGTCACGAGTGTTGAAACGAACTCTACTGCTCTTACTACTGATCTTGATATTGATATTGATGGGTCAATTGGCAGTGGGGCCAATCTTCTGAAGTTTATCAATCAGTTTGAAATTTTGAAGGCATCTATAACGACACGGAGGCTGACTTCGGCTGAGGTGAAGAATGCTGCTAATCAGTGGTCTACAAAGGGCACCATCTAATGGCTAAAGTTAGTTTAACTTGGGCTGAGTATGACGGTCTGTCAGACGCACGCAAGGAGGAGTTGCATCTTTGCGGCACCGTTATTCTTGGTACGCCTACCTTCCAGCACGCCGCTTATGATGCCGACGGCAACGGGATAGGCGACCCGGAGACTGTTTTCTGGAATCATCCTCTGATTCCGCAGGATGACGAGGCTGTTTATCACGCTGTCAAGGACGACAAATCAGCGCTTAAACTTAAGAACCGTCCCGTAGACCCGGGACAGGCCCCCACAGACAAGTCAAATCCCGGCCTTGACCGGGAAGGTAATCAGATAAAGCGCAGCAGGGCGGACATACGCTATGCTGTGGGAGTAAAGCACGCAGCGCGAGTTAATGCCTATAAAGAGGCGGTAGCCGCACTTGACCCAGACGACCCAGATTTTGAACAAAAGCGTCAAGCAGAGGCACTCAAAAAGCGCACAATTGCCAAAAAGGCAGCAAGCAGGTAACATTTAATTATGGCAATCAAGTCAGAGGCAGAAGCCCTCTCTACAAGCAGCGAGCTGTTGACTACCGCCACAAACGGTCATTCAGACGCACCTACGGGGCTTATCATTTGGAATGATGATGCTTCTATTACCGTGTATGTGGGCGGCTCTGATGTGTCCACGGCGAACGGTATGCCGATCCTGGCTCAGACATATCTGTCTATGGACCTTATGGCAGGGGACGAGGTTTACATGATTGCGGCATCTGGCACCCCAAGCGTACGGTTCCTTTACACGAGGGTTTAAATGTCAGGGTTTGAGCACCTGACGCCTGAGGAGCGGCAGCTTTACAAGGAGAAGAAGGAGCAGCAGCTTGCTCTGATGACTCCGATGGAGTACGGCGCTTACACGTCCGGTATGCAGAGGTTTGACCACGTTGTGTATGTGGATAATCTTCTGATGGCGGCTATGGGTGGGCGTCTTTACAAGTCGGGTATCTCGGATCGGGCTATCTTTGTTCCTGATGAGATGTTTCCAGATGACCCTGAGGAGGGTCAGTGGGTGCATCCTGTTACGGGTGAGCCAGCTCTGTTCAAGATTGCGCTCAGTGAGCCTCCCCGTCACGGTAAGAGTTTCCACGTTTCGGAGCATTTCCCTGCGTGGTTTCTTTCTAATTTCCCGAATTTGAATGTGATTCTTGCTTCTTACGAGGCGGACTTTGCTGCTTCGTGGGGGGCTAAGGCGCGAGATCACATTATTGATCACCCTGAGTTGGGTGTGTTTATCAATCAGAGCGCCAAGTCCAATAAGCATTGGAAGATCAAGGGCGGCACGGGTGAGATGAAGTGTGCCGGTGCTGGCGGTGCTATTACCGGTATGGGTTGGCATCTGGGCGTGATTGATGACCTTATCAAGAACTCTGAGGAGGCCATGTCGGAGGTTGTCCGTGAGGGCAACGTTCACTGGTATCTGACCACGTGGAAAACTAGGCGGGAGCCGCACCCTGCCCGTTTGCGGATGTTGTTCCCTGATGCGAACTATCCTGATGTTTTCTGTATTGAGTTGTCTATGTCTACCCGTTGGCATCAGGGCGATTTGAATGGGTGGCTTAAAGAGAATGAGGATTCCGAATGGTATTTCGTGAACATGCCAGCAATAGCGTTCGAGGACGAGCAGTCACCGGACTACGGCGACCCAGGGCGATGCGTGCTAGGTCGTTCTCCGGGGGACGCTCTATGTCCAGCGAGGTACAACCGGACAGCCCTGAACAACTTGCGCACTTCCGGCGAGGGGTTGTTTTGGTTCAACGCCCTGTATCAAGGGGTACCCCGAGTAGAGGAGGGCGGAATCATCTCGAAGCCCTTCCACTATTTCCAGATAACTATAGGCCCGTCCAACCAAGAGGAGTATCACCTAGACATAGGTGAGATTGTTCCTGTGTGGAAGTGCTTCCGGTTTGCCACGGTTGACCTTGCTGCGACGTTGAAAGAGTCCAGTGACTACACGGTCATGGCAATCTGGGATGTCACTCCTGCCCCGAACCGTAAACTTATCTTGCGGGCTATGTTCCGCAGGAAGATGGAGTCTGCGGACCATGAGGCTCTGATTTCTCAATGGAATCATGAGTTTCAACCTAAGTATGTGGGTATCGAGGACCGCACGTTCGGGACCACGCTGATCCAACACCTCCGTAGGCGTGGCGACGTGAATGTGCGTCCGTTGCCTGCGGATACTGACAAAGTAACCAGGGCTCTGCCGTTCGGTTATTTGGTGTTGTCGGGGGGTGTTTTCTTCCCTAAGGACGCCCCGTGGCTTGAGGCATTTGAGAATGAGTTGGTGGATTTCCCCAACACTACTCATGATGACCAGGTCGATGTTTGTGCTTATGCGGCTATTGAATTTGAGAAGATTCCTAAGCGTGTTCGTTATGAGAATGAGATTCCTGTGACTGCTGAGGAGAAGGTGCAGGAATACGTTAATAAACGAATACGCGAAAAAGGGCGTCGTCGTGTAAGATCAAAGCGTAAGATATTTAACTGAGGATGACAGATGATTAGAGAAATTGACGCCTACACAATGTATGCAATCGGTTCCGGTTGTTTTATGAATGGTGACAGGCAGCAAAAGGTTCGTGATCCTCTGACGGGTGAGCGCCGTAGTGAGAGGGTGTTCACGACTGACCGTGAAATTGAGATTGAAGATATCGGGATTGTTGAGTTCGGTGAAAGGGCTGCTGCTGAGATTGCTGATCAGCTTGGTTGGGTGGCTCCACAGACTCATGCTGCTCTTGTTAGAGAGATGACGACTATTGAGCGTGAGCGCGATGATCTTGTTTCTAAGATCGCATCGTATGAGCAGGCGAGTAACACCAATGTGATCCAGGCTGCTGAGGCTATTACCGAGGCGGAGCGCCTTCGGGACGAGAATGAGAAGCTGTCGGCTGATCTTCGCAGTACCCGTGGCACGTTGGGCGCTATGACTAAGAACAACAATCAGCTTCAGGCGAAGCTGGATAATGTGACCAGTTTCGGCGATGACTAAACACGATAAGATCGACCTCTGGATTGCCAGGGAGTACGGAAGATCACCTCGTTGTGGCTGTGGACCTGAGAATACAGGCAAAGTTTCAACTAGCTGTTTCTGTGATTGCCACCGTCGGGGGCATGGGTGACTAATTTCCTTTTGGCGCTTATTGCCTTTAGCAACACCGTTGTCACAGCAGGGTTTACTTATTTTGTGTATTCTGTGGCATATAAGAGGTCGGTAAAGAAGCCGCCTCGTAATCTACCTGCCGGTCGTAATGGCCGTCCGTGATAAGATAAATCTCTATGGCAAGTAATGACGCAGATAGGGTGAAAGCCAAACTCAAAGATGAGTTTGGTGCTTTGTTCATCCTGAACCGATATGAAGATGGGATCAAGGCCACTCAGAACCTTATTTCTGATTTCTGGCTTAATCACAGCTTCCTTCTCGGATATCAGTGGACTTACGTGGAAGCGGACAGCGGTGTTGTTCGTGACGTTGCCAATGATGATGACCGTGAGCAGGTTGTCATTAACCGTATGTGGCCTAACAGCCGTATCCTTGTGGGTAAGCTTACTCAGCGGGAAATGACGTTTGAGAACCTTCCCACCGCAGCAGATGACGGTTCTGTTAGGGGCGCACGTATCGGTGAGTCGATTATTCGTGCCACCAAGGAAGCACACGATTGGGAGGGGCTTCGTGAGAAAGCTGCGTGGGCTACTTGGAAGGGCGGCACTGCTGCTATTTCTGTGGATTGGGACCCTGAGGCTGGGCACGTCACCGTTGGGCCTACAGACACTACGAAGGAGATACGCGGTGGAGACACCGTGGAACAAGTTCTCACTATCTCCGAGTTTGTTATCGAGCCGGGTGTGCGTGACGGTGAAACGGCCCGATGGTGGATCAAGGCTGAAGCACTACCGCCCGAGGTTGTCCAGAGCATCTATGAGTTAGAGGAAGCTCCTGGTGCTGATATGTTGGCTGGCACGTCCGGTATCCAGAGGCGTCTAGTCTCGTCAACTGGACTTGCTACCCGTACCTCCTCTGGGGCAGATGGGGACAATCTCACTTTGGTTTTGACCTACTATGAGCGTCCTAATCATCTTGCTCCAGAGGGGCGTATCTCTGTTGTCGTCGATAATCAGATTGTGCAGGGCGAGAACCCTGAGATTGGTGAGACGATGCCGTGGCCGTTCCCCTGGGACGACCATCTGAATATCGCTATCATCCGTGAAACGGTGATGGAGACTGAGTGGGCTGGTAGGACTATTCTCAGTATGGCCCGAGGCGTGCAGTCGGCGTTCAATGCTGCGTGGTCCAACCTTCTTGAGCATATGAAGCTCGCTGGTAATGCGAGGCTTGCTGTTCCTGAGTCATCTATTGATGCCATTGATGAATTTACGGACCTACCGGGTGAGATCGTTCCGTTTCCTGACGGGTCTACCCCTCCTTTCTACCTTCAGCCAGCGCAGCTTCCTGCGTGGTTGATTGACACCCCTGTGAACCTTGCAATGCAGATGGATGACATCATGGGTGTGCAGGATATTAACCGTGGCCAGGCACCGGCCAACGTCGAGTCCGGGTTTGCGGTCAGTATTATCGCTGAGCAGTCTGAAACGCCTGTGGGCCGACTCTCCAAGGAGATCGCCAAGGCATTTAGTAAGACTGCGTCTATGTGTTTGCAGCTCTTTGAAGCGGAGGTTACATCCACACGTAAAACTGTTGTAGCTGAAGATGGGCAACCTCCTTCCACCACATCGTGGTCCGGTAAGGATTTGCTCGGCCAAACCGCTATCAAGGTTCCGCTAGATTCGGTGGTTCCGCGCAATAGAGCCGCACAGTTGCAGTTGGCTAAAGACCTGCAAGCAGGTGGACTTATCACGACGTTGGATGAGTTCATTACTGTTGCAGAGTTGGCTGACGGGGACTCCATTCTTGAGAAGGTTGATCCTGACACGGCGAGAGCACGCCGCGAAAATCATGCCTTCCGGGCCGGGAAGGGGGCGTTTGTAGAGAGTTTTGACAACCATGAAACGCACCTTAGAGAGCATAATATTTTGAGAAAGTCGCAAGCTTGGGAGCAGATGACTTCCAAGGAGCGCGAAGCCCTTGATACACATATGGAAGGGCATGAAGTGTCTGCCGCTGAAGAGGCTGGCAAGATGCAGAACTCTCTTGCTGTGGGCGGTGCCGGTCTTGCCGGTGCTCCGACAGCAGATGAAATTCCATTGCCGCCAGAGCTGGCGGGAATGGATCAATTGGGTGAAAGTCTGCCGCCTGATTTCAGCGGAGGACAAACACCACCGTCAGGTGATAATATTCCTGATGTCCAACTACCACCGATTTAATAGCACCGCACACAGGAGAACTTTGTGTCTGAAGAGCAAGTTGTAGAAGAGCAGGCGTCAACGCCCGCAGAGCCCGAAGGGCTGCCACCGCTAACTGATTTGCCTGACGTTGTTCAGGCACATATCAAGGAATTGCGGGACGAGGCAGCGTCTAACCGTGTTGCTGCCAAGGAATACAAGGACTCATTCCGTAATTACACGGATGATGAGAAGCAATACATGCTGCAATTGGCACGCATGACCACTGGTTCCGCTGAGGACCAGGCCAAGGCTGCGGCGGAGTATGTCCGGTTGGCGAACGTACTCGGCCACGAAGGCGACGAGATTAAGCCCGATCCACGTCCTGCTGCTAAGGATGTTGAGGATGATGGAGATACTGTGGCTAACCCTGGCTTGAGTGATGAAGAGGTTGAGGAGCGGATCAATAAGCGGATCGGCGAATTTGACCGTAAGCAGCAGATGGCTTCTGCGGTTGCTCAGGTCAAGCGGGACGCTACTGAGTTGGGCTATGAGGTCGATTCTACGGAGTACGACTATTTGCTGACAGTTGCCCGTAAGAGCACGAACGGTGATATCAAGGCCGCTCATGCTGAGATTGAGAGCCAGAGGCAGGCTGCGATTGATGCTTTTGTTGCTGAGCAGCAGACTAAGGGTGTGCGTTTCCCTACCCAGTCTCGTCAGTCCGCAGCGCCTCCGAATGACGGAACTCCCCCTGATTGGGTGGGAGACGACAAGAAAACCTCTGCGGCTGTTGCTGAGTGGCTTGACGCTCAAGCCGGTGACAGCTAAGGTTACATACAGGACTTGATGTCCGTGATGCCAGGCCTGGTGCCAACGGCAGCCTTTAATGACTTTTAGGGTTGATCCCGCCGCAAACCACACGCCTATCCCGCCCCTTGGAGGGGGCTTAGCATCATGGCACAGACTACCACCAATGCTGATGCGGCTCTGAAGGAGTTTTATCTCCCGACGATGCGCAGTCAGCTCAACAACGCATTCGATTTCCTCAATGCCGTCGGTCGTAACACCGAGGATATTGAGGGTCGTCGAGCAGTCCTTTCGCTGCACATTGGCCGTTCAAGCGGCGTTGGCGCCCGAGCAGAAACCGGAACTCTTCCGACTGCCGGATACCAGCGTACTGCTGAAGAGCGGATCACGGTGTTTCAGCAAACCGGACGGATTCAGCTCTCGGTTCAGGTCATCAAGGCGATGGCTTCTGACCGTGGCTCGTTCACCCGTGCGGTTGGCTTTGAAACTCGTGGCATTGTCAATGACGCGAAGTTCGATGTCGGTCGTCAGATTTTCGGTACCTCAGACGGTGTTATTGCTGAGTGTACTTCGGAAACTGGGAACACCATTACGCTCACGGCAGCACAGGCAACCGCCACGGTTATGCGTCAGTTCTACGTGAACATGACGGTTGACCTTGGCACTGTGGCAAACCCCACACTCAAGGGTGAGGCGCTTGTCATTACTGCTGTTTCTGCGGCTACGCCTTCGATCACGGTTACCGGCACCATCTCGGGTGCGGCAGTTACTACGACTGACCGTATCTTCCGTCATGGCGCAGGTGGCGCTTCGGGTGGTGTGGGTCAGAAGGAAATCACGGGTCTACAGGACATCGTGAATTCAACTGGCACGCTCCATAACGTCAACCCAACGAATGACCCTGAGTGGGTTTCGATTGTTGACAGCAACTCGGGCACGAACCGTGCAGCTACCGATAACGTTTTCGAGCAGAACATGGATAACGTGTTCATCGAATCCGGTGAGGACCCAGACGTTATCTGGACAAGCTTCGGCGTGCAGCGTAACTACGCAGCTCAGCTCAAGACCCAGAAGCGTTTCGATTCACCTCCGACCGTCTTGGCCGGTGGTTTCGAGGCTCCTTCGATTACAACCCCACGTGGCACGATCGGCTTTATGGTCGATAGGTTCTGTCCTGAGAACACCGCTTTTGTTCTCAACACGAATCACCTCATGGAGTTTGTGCTCGATGATTGGGATTTCATGGATGATGATGGCGCAGTGCTTTCACGTGTTAGTGGAACACCAGCGTACGAGGCCGTCCTGCTTAAATTCCACGAGGTCGCAACCGACAAGCGCAATGCGCATGCGCGGATTGATGACCTCACGGAATCGTAGGGTCTGACCTGGTAATATAGCCTCCTGCGTGCGGTGCAGGACGTAATGAGAAACCCCCTCGGTGCTCCTCCCGAGGGGGTTTTTCGCTGAGTTGCAATCTATGAGTCGACCTCATATAATAGGCCTATGGAACAACGAACATGCACTATGTGTAACGAGAGCCTCCCAATTGAGGATTTCAGCATAAATGACAAGAAACGCGGCTACCGCAGGCCGGAATGCAAGCCCTGCCACTCCCACAAGATAAATCTCCGCCGCAGGCGTAGAGAGGGTGCTGACCCCGAGCTGATAGCGGTTCGTAAGGAATATCATTCTGAGTACTACAAGAAGATGCCAGATGATGCACGTGCAAAATGGAGAGAACACAACCGACTTTCGTATCACAAGATGCGTGATGAGATTTATAAGGGATTAGGGAATCAGTGTGCTCGCTGTGGTAATTCTGATAGGGCTGTGCTCCAGGTTGACCATATTCACGGGGGAGGTGGGAAGGAAAGACTTGATCTCGGGGTAACCAAATCCTACCGAATTCTACGGGACAGACTCAGGAAGAGAGATCACACTGTTCGGGATGAGTTTCAAATACTTTGCGCCAATTGTCATAACATAAAGACAACCACACGGCGCTAACTGTTGTCTAATGCAATTGAGTGGCTTACAATATCTGAAAATGACTAGAACAAAGGCTATTTAAATTGGCTGCCACCACAGTTACGACCAAACAGGGTGTGTGGGGCGATTTGAAGTATGGAATCGTCGAAGTCACACTTGACTCCTCATACGCTACGGGCGGCGAAGCTGTTGCATTCGCAACTGTTCTTGATTGGTATTCCGTTACTGGTGTCCTTGCTTTGCAGTCCAGTTCAGCAAATGGGTATGTCCCTCAGTGGGATAGCTCTGCTGACAAGATTGTGATGTATGAGGCCGGTGCTGACGCTGCCGCTCTTGATGAGGTTGCGAATACAACCGATTTGTCCGCTGAAACAATCACGGCCCTTGTGGTCGGTGTCTAAAGGAAATCATGGCACTTACTATTACTGCTGAATACTGGAGAGAGGTTTCTCGTCCAGTCGGGGCCGCTGAAAAGCAGCGGGCCATCTATCAGGTCACTCTTGACTCGTCTTACCCTACGGGTGGCGAAGCTGCTGACTTCACCTCACTTGCGCCTTTCAGCGCCGTTGACTGCGTTCTTGTCCACGGCTCTGACTCGGCTAACGGTTATGTTCCACAGTGGGACAGCTCCAACGACAAGCTGATGATGTATGAAGCTGGCGCTGACGCTGCGGCCCTTGACGAGGTGGCTAACACCACCGACCTCTCGGCTGAGACTATTGTTGTCGAAGTCATTGGCGACGCCTGAGAGCCAATAGATGACTAAGGCTACCGCACGGCCCGATTCTCTCCGAGTAGGTGACCAAACCTTTCATGGTTGGCATGACTTGGAGATCGCGTCTGTTAAAAAGCAACTTGAAGAGATTGATCCCAACCTCCTCCTCATGAAAACTGAGCGAGGGGGTTGGGCCGTTCTCTGGAACGGGCATGACGCCAACTGGCATGCTGTGTGTATAAACCACAGTGGTAGTCGTGCCGCACTTCTTGCTCTGCCCGCTGTTCTACGTGAGCGAGATCGTAATTCCCCTGTAAACAGTCGGGAATCCGCTTTTGAGCGGGATATGAAGGAAGTGAGGAGACGGGAAAAGGCCCGAGAGGAAGAGATGATTGAGGCTTTGACCGAACAGGCGGAGCGTGTCTATCATGGGCTTCGTAAGGACCAGGGGCACCAACTGGGGCTCACAAGTAAACGGTACTTCACCACACGGAGTTCTAAGACAGATTCGTGGTAAGATAGTTTCACTATGGGTCAGACACTTACTAATATCCGATCAGATGTAAGAACCGTTACAGGGTACAACTCCAGTGATCCTCTGTTGGCGGACACTGATCTGACCCCGCTTGTCAATCACGCTTTGGGGCAGTTGAGCACTGAATATGATTGGCCGTGGCTTTACGCCGAAACCGGATTTGTGACCGTTGCCGGTCAAACTGATTATGCTGTGCCGACACGATGGACGCGCACACTTTGGCTTGCCATCGAGGATGTAGATTTTGATTACCGAACCCACAGACAAATGCGTCGAATCGTCGGAGACACGAACGTCACACGACAGCCGTCAGTATTCACGACCGTCGGTGATACGTCGATCCGGCTTGGCCCTATCCCAGACGCTGTTTACTCGGTTGACCACGGGTACATGACCCATGAGGATACCCTCACAGATGACAGTGATTTCCCGGCGCTAGATACCGCCTACGACGACATGCTGGTCTGGCGGGTTGCGAAGCTTGCTGCTATCCGTAAGGGTGATAGTGATATGGTCGCTCGGGCGATGAATGAGATTAAAGAGTGGGACAGGCGTGTGCGTGACAACGTACGTCGTTCTTCTCAGTTCCCGAGAATCAAGGCTAGGCGGGACTGGACAACGAGGACCTAATGACCGGACAGAAGAAGTGGGTAGTCTGGGATGACTGGTCCGGGGGCGAGTTCGGTGATACGCCTCTCAGGCAGGTGCAGTCTAATCAATACACTGCTCTGAATCTTATGGTTTACCGGAACGGTGAGCTAGGGCCACGTCCGGGCATCAAATCGCATTCCAATACTTCTATTGGCAATGGCGTGATCACGGGCATGGGTTTCACCGGTACCGGTGACTGTGAATGGTGGGTGACCATTGCTTCTACGGTGGTGGGATTCAACTCCACTGATGATGATTGGACTGTTGTTGTTACCTATGACGGTGGTCTTGGTAGCTCTCTTGCTGCTGCGTCTGTTGCGATGGTTAATGGCATCAACACTGTTCCGAGTGAAACCTATTTCGGTAATTCTACGGACAGAATCTACAGGCTGGCTACGTCAGCTAACGCTATCTCTGTAAATGACGTTACGCAGTATGATGCTCTTTCCCCTAGCACAGAGCACTCTATAGCTATCTATCGTGACCGGTTGTTTGTCGGGGATTCAGACGGGGTTGTTTATTCCGCTCCTGGTGACTTCGGAACGTGGCCGTCGTCAGGTAACTTTAAGGTTGGGCACGGCAAGGGCGTAAGATTCCTTGGCGCTAAGGGCGACGCTCTTATGATTGTTACCGCCGACGGAAGCATCTGGGAGTACAGGGGCACCCCCGGCTCAGATACCCTTCGTAGGGTTTACAACGGTGCCCGTCACCCTTGGGTTATGTTGCCGGGTAGAGCAATTGTTCTTCCGAATGATGACATGATCATGGTTCCGATTCAGCGGGATTACCCGGCGTTGTTCTCTGGCGGGCGGTTGCGGGAGCTTACTCACCTTAAGATGCTTGACGGTAAAGAGGGTAATGCTGCCGGTGATGCTGATGAGTGGAAGATAGTTGAGACTAACCACGATGACGGATGTCTCATTCTGTCTGTGATCACCCACCCGGATACCGGTGGTAAGCGAGCTATGGAACGCCGTCACGGTATTTGGTCTTTCTATGAATGGGGTGTCTCGGACCTTACTGCTAGGGCCACGACTGACAGACAGCATCAGGTACTTCTCACAGACGGTGGCGGGGCGAGCACGGCTGCTGAGTTCTACACGTACGATCCGAGTATTGACCGTCCCGGCTACACGTCTGATACGTACGCCACTGTGGGAGATGCTAGCTCTACGCCTGAGACGAACATGGAGATGACCACAGCCACATGGTGGGCTGACGAAGGTCAAGAGATTACGGTGAAGAGAATCATCATCGACTTCACCAAGTACCAAACAGGACAGTCTGAGACTACACACTTTGATGTTGATGTTATCCAATACGGGGAACACATTACTGATGACACGAACACTGTTTCCATGCAGGCATTTGACCAAGCTAACGCCAGTGCCACTACAACGGGCGAGCAGGACCGTCATATCACTGGCGGGCCTTCCGGTGGTGCTATTCCTTGCTCGGGCTTCCAGATCAAACTCAGCGCAATCAGAGCGGTAGGTATCCAGTCTATCCGTGTAGAGATTGAGCAGAATCCTCTGACTCCGAGGTACTAATGACTGGTTCCAGAGGACAGTGGCAGTATTCAGCGAGAGCCTTTGAAATCCCAGGGCTTCCTGAAGAGTCGCTAGAGCAGATGAATAACCGGGATAGTGAGCTGGAGTTCCAGCTTCAGCATCTTTACGGTAATTGGAATGATTGGACTCCGGGGATTACCTCAGGGTTCACGCAGGGTAATGGTACGCTCACAGGTCGGTATCGCCTCGTAGGCGTAACCTTTCAGTACCGTATGCATTTGGTGATGGGGTCTACCTCTTCTATTACAACTCCTAAGTTGAATCTTCCTAGCGGAATGCTGTTGAATAATTCGCTCAATAAGCCGATGTTGGGCACGGTTATTGGCTATGACGTAGGAAGTGGTGCTTTCTACACTGGTGTGTCGATTGCCGGTGATTCTACGGAGGATGTTATTACAACTGCTATTATCTATAATACTACGGCTATGAGTGCGACTGCTCCGTTTACGTGGGCGAATACCGATCAGATATGGTTTAGTGGTACTCTAGAGCTTGCCAATACTGTGCTTGACACTTAGTGATAAGATAAAGATATGCCTGGACCTAGAACTATTAGTGCCGTTGATTCACGTGGCGAACGTGGTAATACCGAGGGGCTCAACAAGCAGGAAATCATAGACTCCGGTGGGGCGTTTGCTAAGAATCCCGGCATCGGCCCACAGGTGGACAGACGCCTGGGGTCGTATCTCGCTGCACAGGGGGCCAGTAGAGCCAGGCAGCAAGAGGAGATTCAGCGCAGAATTGAGGCCGTGGAGCGTGCCCGTTCTCGGGGTCTTGAAGATATTGGCCGTGATGAGCAGCGTGGCCTTGAGGGTATCGGGGATCGGTATGAGAGCCGGGGGCTGTTCCGTTCAGGGAGACGTGAGCGAGATCAGGGCAGACTGTCCAGTGACAGTCAGTTGTCCAGAGACAGACTCGACGAGGACTCACAGCTCCAGTTGGATGCTATTGAACGGGCACGCCAAGCTATCGGCAGGGGTGGACGATCTACCGCCGCACTTAGGCAGCAATTCGAGATGGACGCCATCAATGACCTTTTGGATCAGAATGTGATTCCTGGTGGGGTGTTTAGCGATTTCGATGAACTATTCCGAGACAAGCACCCTCTTGAAGAGATTGGGTTCCGTCCGGGCCGTCCTGGGGCTGTTCCGAGAGGTATTGGATAATGCCTGAAAATAGTATTTTTACACCGAGAAGATCACGATTTGACCTTCCTCGGGAAGATACGGACACCCCCGATCCCGCTGAGGAAATTGCACTGCTCAGGCAGCGCCGTCAGCCAGAAGCCGAGCCCGTAATCCCAGGGCGTGATCGGGTCGGCACATTCGACCTTAATGATGAGCAAGCGGACATGTTTGCTCGGGCTAAAGCAGCGAGAGGTGCTTCTGCGGCTCAGCGCGGGTTCCTCCCCAACGATTTCGAGAAGGACCCGAACGAGCCTGAACCCGTAGATTTCAATTTTGAAAATGCAACCTTGGCGCGTGTAGCAGAGCCGGATTTGCAGTCCAATAGTCCTGCGGCACTTATGCGGGCTATCTTTGGCGATGCCTTCGACGACTTCAATCCAGATGAGGATGCCTCTGAACTGCTTATGAGGCGTCAGGCATTCGATATGGTGAACGGTCTTATTCAGGACCGCAGAGCTAAAGAAACTGAGGATGAGTTTAATCAGCTTCAGGAGCACAGTCACCGTCTAGAGCTGTTTGATCAGTTCAAGGACATTTACGGGGATTCGTCACGTGCGGCTGAGCTGGCGGGGCTTGACCCGTCAGATATTCCTGATAGCCCGGAATTCTCTCATGAGCAGCTAGCTGTAGCGTTTGATGTGGCTGCTATGGAACGTGAGTCCGGTATCGACATGTCGGATTTGGAATTTGAATCCCGCACTGGTGGTGTCCCACGGTCGGCAATTTCAGACACACCTACATCTGCCCCTAGTAATCTGGAGCAGGAATCTTTGAGGCAGCAAGAGGCTGTTGCCGAGTCGCAAGCTTTGAAGGATAAAGGTGCTGATCTATTCTTTGGAGATCGTATTATCGAGCCGATCCCTGTAGAAGAAATTGTCAGCGGTATTCCTATCGGGGAATTGGGCGGACCTAAGGTTGCTAAGGGTCATGAAAATGATACCCGAATGGTGAACAATGCGATCAACGCTAGGGAAAAGCAGCTTAAAAATTCTGAGGGATACCAGCGAATGGCAGAAGCGATGGTGCTGTGGATTGACGCAGGTATTGATCCGCAGAAAATCGAGGGACTGGTAGCCGAAGCTGTAGAGGATGGGGTTCCCGAAAATCGGCCTGATGGGTCGACTAAGATGCACAAGCTTCGTGATGACCACGCAGCAATTCTTTTAGCACAGTTTGAACCGTTTCTTAAGTCAGCCAGTCTACCCAGGGCGCAGTAATGGGGTTGCTTCAAGACACCTTCAAGGGCCTTGATGACCGTGTCCAAGTCGGTGAAACAGCTACTGGCAGGAGGCAATTCCTCCCTGCTGAAACAGTGGCGTCCAGGCTTGCCAGGTTGCAGGCGTCAGAAGAAACACGTGACACTGGCTTAAACCTACAAAGGGCATTCCAGGGCGGGCTCTCTGACGCTGACCTTAAGCGTGTAGGACTCACACGTCTCAAGAATAAGTCCCCCGGACTACTGCGTCGTGGCGCTGGTGCGCTGTTCGGCGCACTGGAGATTCTCGACAGGCCGTCTCAGGCCATTCTGCGTCCTCTTGCTGCCATACAAGGCGAGTCAGACGAAAGTGTTCTCGGTGCCTTCGGCGGAGCACTCCGTGGTACCGGTGAGCGTAAAGACTTCTTCGACGCCTTAGGGGGAAGCCGCCCTGGCGGTATCGGGGGTGGCATAGCTAACTTCCTGGGGACGGTAGCAACGGACCCGCTGTCGTATCTGACGTTCGGCGCTAACAGTGCTGGCCGTCAAGGTATCCGTGCTCTGGCACGTGCTGACGATCTTGGGCAAGAAGCTGCTGAGAGGGTCGCCAGAGGCGGTCTGGGGATGCTTGATGACGCTGAGCGCAAGCTCGCATTGAAGCTCCCCGAGTTCACGGGTGATAATCTGAGAAAGGCCGAGAGAGGCATTCAGGGCGGTATCCGATTCATGGGTAACACCGTCATGAAGGGTGAGGCTATCCGTGGTCCGCTCAGGGGTTCTCTGTTTGATGACATCCGCCCGCTGGCTCAGTTCGGTACTACTGAGGGGCAAGCGCCGCTACGTGCGGGAATCAGAGATAAACTGAAGCCAATCAGGAGTAGGTTCCAGACAGGAAACCGATCGACGTTCGGCGGACTGTCAGATGACCTCAACCGTCTCGGGGTTAAGGCTGACGTTACAGCTCGCGGCACTTTCACAGAGGACGCAGCCCAGCTTGGGCGTCTCAAGAAGCTGGCCCAAAAAGAAGCCAAGGCCAACGGACGCACCTTTGAAGGTGTTATGGATGACATTCTCGGTTCTCTTGAAAGGAACCGCAGAGGGATAGGCCCGAGAGGGGCACACGGACAGCACCCTGTGCATGCTCTGCTTCCTGAAGAGCTTGCTTACGCATTTCATTTGCGGGGCGATGATGCCGCTGCCGACTACCTGTTTGCTGTCAATCACACTACCAGGGGTACACGTGACGATAGGCTGCTCGGTCTGAGAACAAAGGGTGTTCCGGTTGAGAATCAGGACGCTGTTTCGGGACTTAAGCGTCTTAAAGAGGTTGATGACCCGGCAGGCGAAGGCCGTCTGTTTGTTGATGATATTAACCCGGAAACAAACAGACCACGCATACACGGCTCTATAGGTCAAACTCAGGCGAATGTCCCTGTGACACCGTCACTGTTTTCTGAGGTGCCGAGACTTAACCGGCAGGCTGCCCCTAAGTTCAGGGCACACCTTTCACGTCACCCTACACAACAACTCGACTTTGATGAGATCAGCAAGCTTGATCTCCCACTGAAAGACATTGAGGACATTCTACAAGGCAGACGCCCACGCCCAGGAGCGGCGGTACCGGAGCAAGTCCCTGTGAGGTTCCCAGGCGCACCCAGCGGCCCTATGCTGGAAACGTCTCCTGACCGCATAGCCCTCTACATGAAGGATCAGGCGTCCAGAAGGCTTGCTGCCAACCAGTGGGTTGATGAGGTCACAGAACTCGTTGACCCGACTACCGGCGACCGTTTGTTCAGTAAACGGCACTCAGGGATGGGGACTCCTCGTACCCCTGAAGGCGTCAACTACGTTGACATGGATGTAGGAATAGACAAGCTTTGGGTTCACCCAGAACTTGAGACAGAAGTGAAGCGGTTGCAAGACCACCTGTTTAACCCTGTTGCACGTGGCAGAATGATTCAGGGGTTCGATGATTGGTTGAATCTTTGGAAGGGTCTTGCCACGGTTCCTGTGTTCTTCGGTATTGGGTTCCACATGCGTAACGGTTTGGGTAACTTCTACCTGAACCATATGGGCGGCGTTAAGGGCCGCTGGTACAAGCCTGCCATGAAGATGCAGGCGTCCATTGAGAAGGCCGCACGTAGAGTTAAAACCTCGGGGCTGCGGCACGGGCTTCCTGACGGAGCCGTGCTGGACAAGGAATTCATAGGTCGCAAATTCCTTTCAGAGACAGCAGATGATCTGGATTTCCGTACGGCGTTTAAGCAAGTTGCCGTTGAGGACGGAATTGACGATCAGATGGTTCAATGGGTCTTTGATGCCATTGATGAAGGTGTGCTATCCACGAACTTCATTCAAGCTGACCTTGGCGATGACATCCTCAAAGCAGTCCATACCGATGATCAAACTAAACTTCAATTCATTAGAGAGCAATTCACTAACCCCAGACAGAGTGTTTTGATCAAATCGGGATCAATTGTCGGACAGCATGTCGAAAATAATGCACGTCTCGCTCACTTCTTTTCCAAAATGGATGAAGGGCTGGATGCTGCACAGGCCGGTCATTCTGTCCGCAAATACCTCTTTGACTACAGCGATGTCACTCAGTTTGAGAAGAATGTTCTCAAACGGATCGTTCCGTTCTACACGTTCATGCGTAAGAACACACCTCTTCAGCTCCATGACGCTATGGTCAATCCAAGGCGTATCCTGACGACACGCAGACTGTTGGAGTCGATCTCGGACGCTGAGGATCAAGATTTGTCGGCGCTTCCGTCCTTTGCGCTGAATGGTGGGCAGGTTCCCCTCGCTGGCGGCATCGCTCAGTGGATTGCGGGCGAGGGGGGCGTGCCTGTGCTTGGTGCCCCGGACCTCCCTACCAACGCAGCGTTCAGCACCATTGATCCGTTTGTTCAGCTAGTTGCTGAGCTACCGGGGCTCGACAGTGTCATTACAGATGAATTTAAAGCCGAAGAGCGTGGAGATATTTTCCGTGGGCTTGTCGGCCTACCGGGCGGTGGCGCTACTGAGGTAACTAAATATCTTATTGAGAACGCCACTGAAACTGATTTGTTCACTGGTGCTCCTATTCCTCCCGACAAGGGTCTGGAGAGGCTCATCAAAGCCACACTGCCTGTGTATGCGAAGGCAGAGAAGATGTTTGTGAACTTTGATGACCTCCTTCCAGATGGGGAGGGTATTCCTGAAGGTCGGGTGTCTCGGGCGAAGCTTCAGGTTCTGAAGATGACTTTGGGTCTTTCGCTGACCATTGTTGATCCGCAGCGTGAGCGTAATGAACTTTACCGCAGGCTCGACGCCCTCGATGCGGAGATCGCCGAGGCGGAAGCACTCGGTATTAGAGTTCCGACAATCACAGAATTGAGGAAAGATGGGCTCATCCCATCAGTCAGGGAAGTTGAGGAATGGGAGGCTTCCCGTAGCCGCTCCAGCCTTCCTACCAATACATTCTTGGGGAGAGGCGGCTTATAGTGCCGTCGGCTGTCTCGATTGTGGGACGGCTTGGGATGGGGAACTAGAAAAGACCTGCTTCCTGTGCGGAAAGCAGGCTTTTCCTGGGACTCTGTTTGCCTTCGAGCGGGAATACTTCTCCACCCAAAGGCGTTACCACTAAGCCCTGCGTGACGGTGAGCGGCGCTTTGGTGCGACCATTGAGCTGCGCTTGCGAGCTGTGGCTGCACGTGCGTTGGGCTGCTTAGCTCCACGCTTTGGGTTTAGTTGCTTGTTACCGGCAATGCGTGCGCGTGAGCGGACGATGTTGCGGTTGCGGTTGCGGCGTGCGCTGGAGCCTGCGTGGGCTGCGCCCATTCCGGCTGCGCCACCTCGGGGTCGGGATTTACCTGCGGCGGCTGCGCCTCCACGGGCTCGGGACTTTCTGGGAGCCATTACAGCCCTCTTTCTGTCTTGTCTACTGGTTTAACGCTACGCACAATGAGCACGACTGCGCCGAGAGAGGCGACAATCTGAGCGACCACAGGCTCTAGTCCTGTGATCTGATCTGCGACCTGTGCGGCAGCGACTGATAGGGCCGTGAGCCATGTCACGGCGGACCGGAGTACGGTCTGTACCTTAGTAAGCATGTGTTTAGGGTACCACGTCGGGCTTTGGGCTGTCTGCTATTGCGAGACGCCCTCGGCAGTAGGAGCTGCAATCAGTGCAGCGGTAACGTTGATAGCGCATGGTTTGTGTGGTGCGGGTGCCTGACCGTGCGAGGTTGGTGCCGCCACATGACGGACAGCCGTCCACATCTTCTCCGTAGTTGTTCCTATTTGGATGGTTTGTCATCCAAGGGCGTAGGGCTAGATACACCTTTTCAAGTAGAACTGTGTCTTGCTTGGCGTACTTGAGCATCTTTTTCCATGCTTCGGGCTTGCCTTGCATGCAGCCCTTCCACAGCTCAAAGCCGCCTGTGGATACCTTGGCTCCTAGCCCGAGGTGCGCTCCTAGGTCCCCCAGCTTGTTGCTGTTGAACATGAAGTACTTGCGGGCCACCTTCAGTGTGTCGACTGTGTGGTATGGCGATGGGGGTGCCATGTCGTGTGCAACGAAGCGTGCGTTGCACTTCCTGATGTCGAATTTGTCTCCGTTATGGGCGATGACTATGTCGGCTTCATCGAGAAGCCTGTGGACCTCTGCGACTACCATTGAGTCATCTTCAGGGTCTTTTGCGTAATTTTCTGGGAAGTCTGTGAGCCCTACTGTTTTGGCTGGGCTCCCTTCCCACTTGTAGGAAACACAGAGGACGTACCACTCTCGTTCGTGGGCGATTACATTCTGATCGTAGTGTCCCCAAACGTAGGCTAGGTTTGGTGCGGTTTCAATGTCGAAGAATAGAACTCTGGGCATGTTGGTACTCCTCAGTTACATGCGTCGCATTCGGAAGGGTTTTCCAAGCTGTCATCCTCCTCCCATTCAAAGTCGTAGTCCTCTTCGGAGAAGATGTCGTTGTCTAGTGCGGCGAGCAGTTCGTCTCCACTAAGTCTTTCCTCGTAGCTCATCTCTAAGCCTTTCGATCTCTTCTTTGAGACTTTCTATTGTCTCGTCTTGAACGTCGCTCCGTTGCTTGTAGGCTTTGCGGAGTATGAAGAGCGCAGCTACCGCTGCGCCTCCGACACCAGCGTACTGCATCAGCTCGCCCAGCACACCACCGATCTGTGATCCGGTTTGTGCGAAGATGGCTGCTCCTATTGTCCATGTAGCTTCTGTCAGGTGCTCGGATGAGCCAACCGCACCATATGCCATCTCAACACCAGTACAGCGAGAACGACTCGCTCCATTATGGCCCCGGTAAGCGCCCAGGAGCCACGGTCGAATGCCAGCTCAAGGAACCCACCAGCTCGGCCCATGAATATGAAAACCCCAAGGATTCCTGCATAGACGTGAAGTATGCTGCCGTCACTTGGTTTTACTACAAAATAGGCCATAAGCCCTGCGTATAGCAATGCTAACCCGGCTGCTGGCCTTCCTGACACGACGCCTAGATTCAGCTGTACGTTAGAGAAAATTACGACTGATATCAGGGTCAGTGATATTAGAGAGGCGAATAGCCGGGACCAATTCATTGTGTTACTACAACCCTTCCAGAGTACACATCGTCTCCGAAATTGTAAATGGAGCCATCGCTGGCAACAAGTGTATAGCCTTGACTGTTGCCGGTGGCTGCGGTAATGGTCGCTCCTGGGTTGAGCTGCCCGTAGGCGCTGCCCAGAAACAGGAATGCACCGAAGGTGAACACACCGCCGTCTGCTGTGACAATGGCGTACCCATCGGTTTCGGAGAGCGCAGCCACAGGAGGTGTTGAGGATTCGGGGTAGATGCTGATCGGTGCTTCTGTCACGTCTGTGATGTCCTTCTCTAGAGTCATAAGCTGTGCGGTCAAGGCATTACCGGGGCAGACTGTTCCGCCGCGGGCGCTGTGCCATGTCAAAGCCCCGCCGCCACCTTCCTCTACCAAAGTTGCACGAATGCGGTGAAGTGCATTTAGTTGCAAAGGAGAGGCGGGTCTGTCGTTGTACCCGCCCAAGAATAGTACGGTAAGCCAATATCTGTCTGAGTTCTTTACGTCAGCGCCTCGGCATTCCCACACCTTCCCATTTTCATCTATTGCTAGCTGGTACCATATGTCGCGGTACCCACGCCCGTTGATGTGGTAGTTGCGAATGACCGGGAGGGTATCGCCGGTTCGTGGGTATGAGTCCTCTACGCCTCCGTGGTGGACCTCAACACCGTCCCACTGCTCCATTGTGACCTCAGGAATCCAGCGGTGGCCGGTTGACCACTGCTCCCTGGTAAAGTCAATTGCGTTCAGCATTGCAACCATAGTGTAATCCTAGTCTAAAGCGTCAGATTTGAGAAGCATTGTTCTGATTCGGATTCCTCCGTAAAGGACCCTTGAGTGTTCAGCACCGAGATGTGTTTCAAGGTAGCGTCTCACAGCACGTTCTCCACCCGGCATTGTGAAATCTCCGTGCTTTGTAGCGTAATTGACAAAGTCCCTCACACGCACGTGGGTGCCCTCAGGGCGGTTCATGAAGCAGTCAGCGTCACGTTGTTCCTTGACCCACTCCATTGCTTCTGTGATCGGGTTGGTGTTTGAGTCCTCTACCCATGCACGGATGATGCCGCTGTAGTCTGGCGTGCCCATGTCGAACGGGGCTCTGGACTGCAACAAATCCCACCCGATTTGTAACAACCCGAGATTATATCTAATTCTATCTGGAAGGTCTATGTCGTACGGTATTGGTGTCAAAGAGACAGTATTCTCCGTACGCAGATACTCCAGCCAATCGTAGGCGAAACCAGGCGGCATGGCGTTGATAGCTGCCAGGGCATCCCCGTTCTTGTCGTTGGGAGACAGCCACACAGGAACACTTCTGTCGATATGGCTAGTTTCAGTGAACGCATCTTCGCCTGACACAATCAGCGGGGCAGTGGCTTGAAACTCAGTCAACTGAGCCCAATTCTCCTTAGCTCCACCTTTCATGGAGTTAGCCCCGTTGTAAGCATCTCTGATGAGCTGATCAACGGCACGCTTGGCGTTCTGGCTTGACCCTGGGCGGTACTCATCGAACCACACAGGGAACGCATTGGAAGCGCCTGCGAGGGTGAGTGCAGCGTACTCGGTGGTGCTCAGCATGTTGGTGTTGATAAGCGACCCGGAGAACTTCTTTAGAATCGTCTCCACCAGCGTCGTCTTTCCGGTACCCGACCCTCCCATGACGGTGAGAGTCGGAAACGCTGAAAACAGCGAACGCAGAGGAGCAACGGCGAACCAGGACAGGATAGGGTCCATGATGTCAGTACCCCGGAGCGACCGCATGACACGCAACGTATCGGCAAAGTCACATTCTCCTCTGTGAATGAAAAACTTGTCCTCGGTAAGCGAGACGCCCGTTCCAGGGATGTAGTGCCAATCGTCGGGACCCACAACTCCTCCCGGCCAGATGAAATGGCTGGAGTGTAAACCAGCCACCTCTGAGAAGTGTCCAATCGGTAGGAACGGCGTCTCCGAGTGGAGCCACGCTTGAATATTTCTAACATCTTCTGTCCTTCCGTTCCACGTGACGTTGTTACGTACGGCCCATTTGCCGAATGTTGTGTCTGTGTGGAGATCGTGAGGTGCGAGCGGAACGACTTTCCCGCTTGCAGGGATTCGTACTTTCCATGTGGTTCCCTCTGATCCACGGAATGCCCGTTCTGGGCGAAGCCCGAACGTGGAGATTGGGCGCCTGTCACCGTTTGCGTTGACACGGTAGATGGCGTTCTCTTCAACGTCCAAGTTAGGGAGTACGGATAGAACTGGGATTGCGTTGTTGACAACAGACGCAATGTCCTCTAGTTCTGCTAGGTCGTAGTCCTCGGGGATTGGTGCAATCATGACGCTGTTTGCGTGTGGTTGCAGTGCGTCGAACCAAGTTCGGAGTGCGATGCGTCCTGCGTCATCGCCGTCAAATGCAAGAATTACATCACGTTCGGCTAGGGTGGACGCTTGCGATGGATTCGTCCCCGTGCCCGTTGAAAGACCAAGTACGGTGAATTCAGGTAGGGCGTACGTTGCCGCCCATACGTCAGACTCACCTTCACAGATAAGGACAGGTTTTTCTCCGTCATCTAGCCATTCAGCATATAGCATGCCGTTGAAGGATGCCCCTTCGGCTGCGATGTTCTTGGAGCCTGGCATCCTCGTCTTGTAGGCGACGAGGCTGTTGTCTCGATCGAAGTACGGGATTACGGTCTGTGACCCGCTTGTGGCGAGTCTGAAGTCCACCCTGATCTGTTCAGGGTCGGTGGATGCGAGCCCTGGTTTGGTTTCGCTGAGATCACGGTGTAGGTCATTCCAGGCCGCCCCGGTCCCGAGTCCACTTGTGACAAGGTTCTCTGCGAAGGATGCGTTGTATTCCTTCTTTGGTCCGGTGCGTGGGCCATCCCACCCGGACCGTATCTGCTCTTCGAGGTATTCCCCGGCACGGTCCTTGACCTCAATGAAGGAGAGGTTTGGGTGAATGTTAGACACAAGGTCCAACACATCTCCGCTACGCCCGCAGGGGAAGCACCCCCACCGTTCGAGGTTCTCCCCAAATACGTCTAAGGATGGGGATTCGTCATCGTGGAATGGGCAGAGGCATGGGTTGCCTTCATGCCCTATGCGCTCCAAGATGAAAAGTATTGAGAGTTCTTTTTTGAGTTCGGCGACTTCGTAGATCATTCGCTGAAAACCTTCTTCCAAACGAACAAACCGGGGATGAAGAGTGGCCAAAACAATGCACTGATGAATCCCAGTAGAATTAGAACAATTTTATCTTCGTTATCCCGGATTCTTCCGTATTGTGTTTCATATTTGACCATTTCACGTGTGAATACGATCCACATCGGCATAAACATTATTAGATATATAAATAGAACGATCATGATGCTCCTCTCGTAGAACATCGGAGGCCGGGGGGTTCATCACGTCCCCCGGCCCTCCGACGGAACTGGTTGTTACCAGCTCTTGGGTGCCGGGGGCGGAATCGCCTCCGGGCTTTCAGCCTGGACAGGAGAAGGAGCGGACTCCTGGGCTGAAAGGACATCGGCTTCGCCTGTGGCGGCGCCGAGAATGGTTACACGGTTGTATTGTGGGTTGTTCGCCTGTGGTTCAATGCGGATTCGGTACGTGTCCGTATCCTTGGCCGCATCAATGTATGACGCAATGTCGTGTGATGTCACGTCAGGGTTGTTCTGCATGAACTCCTTAGTGAACCCCATCTTGGTAATGAAGTTGAACCAGTGAAACAGTGTCTTGGGATTGCTAGGCATGTAGCCCTGGCCCTCAAGGACGGTACCGGCTCCTGACAGGGCTTCCCATGTCACTAGGACCCTGGAGTCACCTTCGACCTTGCCTGGCTTCACCATCGTTCGCTTGACCTTTACGTCAAACTCACCGTGTGGCAAATCTTCATTGATATCTGTATTGGCGAAGTGCTCCGCCATGCTCATGCTAGCCATTGCTGTTTGCCTCCTCAGGCATGTGTAGTTCTGGATAAATTTCCTGTAGGTCCTCGATCATTTCGAGAATCTGTGCTGGATGTGTGAACACCATATCAGTTTTCTTGTCGGTTGCTCTGTCCTCTATGTCTCCTAGATTCGACCATCTTACTCGCAGTCCGCCAAGCATGGCTTCTGCGTCCTCTGTGGCCATAGGGATAGTTCCTACGTCCACGGCTACGATCCACACGGCATCTGTGATGTCCGCATTGTCATCTGGAAGCCTTGGGGCTGGTTTACGCTTCATTCAGCACGTCCATCACTTCATTGATTGTCGGGTTGTCAATGAACTCCCCGTACTTCTCTGTCAACACGTGGGTGCGGTCCTTGGCCACCCAGCCCGGTCCTTTCACAATGCGGGCTCTCCTCATCATATTCCCTGATTTCAAGTCCATCTCGTTTTGCATGAACATTACGAGATCGAAATACCCTGCGATCCTGCGGCTGATGCCACCCTGTAGCTGTGGCTGCCAATGACCGTCTACGAACTCGCTGCCAGCGATGAACAGCACAGCATCCAATGGGTTTGTTGGGTGATCTGTGAGGTTCCTGAACTGGCGGCACAGCTCAATGATCTGATCGAGTAGCTTACCCCAGGATCGCATGTCTGTGACATCTTTCTCCTGGGTCTGCCCCGATGTGATCTTGTATCTGCAAGTCAACTGGATGTCTGTAAGGCTATCTAGAATGACGCTGCGGAACGGGTGTTGCCCTGATTCGAGCCACTTGAAAGCCTGCTCTAGCTCGGGCATGCTCCTGATTCGCACAAACACACTGGCGTTTGGGTCTAGGTCCGAGGGCGGTTCGTCCTTCATTGGGTTCCACTCAACGGCAGGAGGGCGAACCGTTGTGCCGTCTGGCTGGGATTGCCGTGCGAAGTGCGAACCGCCCTCAGCGTCGAGGACAAGCCGTGGGCCGGGGCAGGAGGCTCCTAGCCAACTCTTCCCCGTACCGGCGTCCCCGTGAACTAGTGCTTTAAGCCTCATCGGTCCTCCTCGGGATAAAGTTTTCTGACAGGAGTTCCTGCCAGCTATCTGTGCCGTCGTCCATCACGGCACACACGTCCTTGAATGCGCAATCCCAATTGCAGGACATTGGCATCCTGTTCGGTGTGCAAAGGTTAACGGGGTCCAGCCCAGAATCCAACATCATGCGGTAAGAAATGATCTCAGAACACACAGTGTCGAGATGCCTCTTATGCACATCAAGCCTATCTTTATCGAAAGACACACGGTGCTCGGCAAACTGCGGCTTAGTGACACGTGCCGTGTGCAGGGACCGGTTAAGTCTCCTATGCCTTGCATACACAAGCGGGAGGTCTGGGAACTTCTGAGCGGCCATCAGACCGTAATTGAGAAGCTGCCAGTCGTTCTCCATCTGGAACACACGGCCGATATCTCCCGTTTTCCAATCTTCTACAATCAGAAACCCACGCCACTCCTTCAAATGGTCCGGGGTCCCGAACACCTGACAATCAAGTTCTGGAATATCGTAAGTCAGCTCTGTCTCAAGTGAGACAGTTGTCTCATTGATATCCAAACCGTCCTGGGCTACCCACCCTTCGTAGGCGTAGCACATAGCTCTCATCTGCCGGAAAGCTTTGTCCCACTCGCCGTGGTCCGTTGCTTCCGTGAACTGACTCACGACGCCTTCGATGTGATCTGTCAGCGCATCGCTTACATCACGGTTGTCATAGTAGGCATGTAGTCCTACGTGAACTCCCGTTCCTACGTCATAGGTTGCCGGTGTGCTTCGGAGCCCTGCCTTGGGTTCCTTGTCCTTGTAATACTCCAGATACCAGCTTCGCTTGCATCTGAGGAACTTAGCTATCTCGCTGTTCCTTATCCGTATCATCATCGCTCCTCGATGTGGTTTTCCATTTCTTGCTGTCGTAGTACTTTGCCCAAGCCCGCTTGGACTTGGCACACGCTTCTCCCCCTCCGTGAAATCTGGCCTTGTAGCGGTGGCGCTTGTATGCCTGCCACGTGCCGTCACAGTCCGGGTCCTCGCAAGCCTTAGTGTACGGCCTCAAACCCGGAGGAGGCGGATGGAAGCGAGATTTTCTGAAAGGATTTGGGCGGGTTCGCCTAGTTTTGTAACGGTCCCAGTCGTTTCTTTCTACGTCTGGGCCGTCCTTGACACCTTCGATCCACTCTTCCTCTTCGCTCATGCTATCTCGTCTCTCACTACTTGCTGAAAGATGTGCTCTTTCTCTTGGATGCGGTCGTGGACTCCTGCTTCTGCTGTTTCAGATGTAACCAAGTCGATGACTTGTGTTGGAACGGTACGACTTCCACGGTCGACCCTGTCGGGGGCCTGACTATCCAGTACGAAGTTGTAACTCCGTTGTGTTCGGATGACTGTATCAGCACTATTGAGGGTAATTGACTCCGCACCGGCTGCGTAGGTGCAGAGCGCCACGCGGACTTCCTTGCTTTGAAAGAGTGTTTGATTCGTTGAACGCTGGAGCGTAGATTCATCGCCTGTGATCCTCACATAAGAAATTTTGTGCTTTATTAGCTGTTCCTCAAATAGGTTTATAAGTAGTTTTGACTCTGCGAACACTACGGCTTGTTCTTCGCCGAGTTCTTCCAATAGTTCTAGTAGTGCATCCACTTTACATGACGGCATCTTGAGCCCTGTCACTTGTGGGTTGCCTAGTTCGTCCTCATGAATGACTGGTGTAGCCGCAGCGAACTGGTTCAGTCTCAGGAGCTGCTCAATGGGGGACGGAGCTGCAAGAATCTTGTCCTCGGAAGCTACAAGCATATGTTCATACATCTGTTTGTATGACTTCTTCTGCTGAGCGTTCATCTCTGTGTAGATAGTGCGCAGAGGAAGCTTGCCCTGATAGTCAGGGATAATCTCATCCTTAGTGCGGCGCAGCATGTACGGGTCGAGGTGGTCGATCATCTCCTGATATCGCTCGGGCCGGAACCCGACCACTATCGGGTAGTTCTGTCCGGGGGCGGTGCGGATGTCGACGTAACGGTCTAGCCACTGTGTCTTGCGTGGGTAGGTGTCGGGCTGGATTGTGTGTCCGATCCCCCACACATCCTCTTCATAGCCGGTTATAGGGGTTCCTGTGAGTCCCCACCGATAGATGACATCGGGACCGTGAGCGACCTGCCAGAGAGCGCGGGTTCGCTTTGCTTTCCAATTCTTAGCTTTGTGGGCTTCGTCTATGATAACGGTCCGAAACGGAAGTTCATTAAGTTCTTTAGGGGTTCGCTCTTTGTCTGACAAGGAGATATTACCGTAAGAGGCGAGCCTTGTATGCTCCACCATCCCTCCCCATCCGAGAACCACAACCACACGCTTCCCTCTGGCAATTGCTTCAACTGCCGCTTCAAAGCCCTTACGTCTCTTCGCCGCTGTGCCTTCGATAACATGAACTTCCTCCGTTAGTTTTGACCAGTGGGATTCCGCCTCCCATACCGAGTGGAGTGCAGACTTGTTGGCAACCACAAACACAGGAAACGCCGCATCTCCAATATAATCGAGTGCCCTGTAGCACTGAATGGTCTTTCCCGATCCCATCTCGTCACAGAGATACGCCTCCTGTGCTGCCACAAGATGTCGGACGCCCGTATGCTGTAGCGGCCACAGTCCTTCCGCCACTGATTCAGGCAGATCGGGACCCCCGCCATGTTTAATTTTCTGGAGAAACTCATGGTTCTTTGTTTCCCTTTGCATGTAGGTTGTGATCTCTTCGCTGACCTCAAGGCCACCGAAAATGTCCCACGCTACATTAACTGCGAGCGGAGATAAAGGTCCCACCCATGCAGACTCACTCCGGCTGTATGACATCCCCGGAATCTGCTTGCACAGATTGATCTGCATGTCCGTCGCTGTCAAGTTCAGCTTGTCGTCTTTGATCTTCAATGAAGCCACGATTTCTCTCCTGCCACTTCTCGTAGACAAACGGGTCATCCCGTCTCATCTTGCGGTTAATTCCTGTGATGGTGAGGGTCTTGGGTTCGTACCCGGTTCTATCTTCCACAGTCCCTCGGTTTCGTGGTCGATGGTTCTTCCAATAGAAGTGTTGTTGGCGCTTACGCTGTCTGCGGTTCATGATTTATAATTTTCTATAGGAAGCCCAAATCGCTGATCGTATGAGTAGTAAACCCACCGCCCTCTGGCGTATTCAGCTATAGTTATTACTGCGTTAGTTCCTGCATTATGATGATGCATCATCGTCCAAACTCGTAAATTACCAAGACTATCTATATGTACGTCTACGCCTTTCCAGGTAGTGAAATCCTCACCGTTCATCCATACAGTTACTTGTTTAGCTTTATCAAGTTCGTCGTAGTTCACAGCAGTTACTTCGTAGTTCACAACAATCTCCTCATGATGTCCTGCCCTTCCGGTTGCTTAGAAAGATAGGTAAGTAGATGGCGGGCTGCGTCAACCGCGTGACCGCCGTCACTGGGATCATACCAGCCCAGCTTCTTCAATTTGTCGTTCGTAGCAAAAGTTTTTGCGGACGTGACCGGCTGCTGGATGAACTTGCAGTGCCACCGCACTAAATGCACAGCCCCCATCAGATAGCCGTTGATGTAGAGAGCGTCGTACTGAGAGGTGGTGCGGGTCTGCATGGCACCGATCGTGAACTTCTCACACACCACAGCAGACAGACCGCAGTGTGGGAACTGCATGTCATCAAACCAATCAACGAATCCTATCAATCCGCCTTGGATAACTTGACTCTTAAACTCCCCGCTCCCGTACACGGCTACACCCGTAGCCTTGCCGGGGTCAACTGCGAGGATCATCGCCACCACCTCTTAGCTTTCATAAAGACAATGTTGTCTGGGTTAAGGGCGTAGAACATCCCCGGAGGACAATTGGCACCGTGTTTCTTAAGAAGTCTCTTGATTCGCCATCTGTGTAGTCGTCGTCTCACTCTGTACAGCTGTCGTCTCATTGGGAATTCCATATGTGGTTAAAGAAATCTGCGTCACTGTTAATAATTGCCTGAAGGCCCATCAGCTTTTTGAAAGGGTTGGGTGGACCGATGCCCCACAGTTTCTCTTTATGCTTGATGTACGCAAACTCCTCATCAAACATAGCTCGGGCGTCCTCCGGGTCCAGGGGCGGCAGCTCCCTGGGGTTATTTGGGTCGCCTCCGTAAACCCTGCGTCTACTCATAGAAATCCCCCCAGCGGTCGGCGGGTCCGTTGTGGCTGACGGTCAGTGGCGTGGTAAAGAGTTGGTCGTCATACATGATCCGGGCTGCTTCCTCGGGCCCTTCAGTATCCCCCTCGGGGAACTGAAACAGAATCTCATCGTGGACAAATACAAGCATGTTGTCCGTGAACCCTGCTCGGTGCAAGTCTAGCGCCTTCATCTTCAAAACGTCGGCACAATCGCCCTGAATCTGACAATTCGTCAACTTGTAAAGCTTGTCAACCTCCGTGTTCAACCATCTTCCCCCTACTGTTTTGATGTAGGGCTCTCCCTCATTGAGCGCCCGTTGACGCCCCTTTTCCTCTAAATCTTTCATGAATCTCTTCACATATGGGAAATTAACGTCAAATATATTCATGAATTCAACTATTTCATGAGGGTGAACGCCCGCAGTTAGAGCAATTCTTTCCGCTCCTGCGCCATACATACGAGCAAATACGGTGTTTTTAGATAGCTTCCTTTTAGGGTGAGTGCGTGCCTCGTCGTACGGCATCCCATAGATAACACTAGTGAAATAGCTATGTGGGTCCTTGGATTCCCTGAACAGCTCCTGCATTCCGGGGTCACCGGAATGATGCGCCATGACCCGCAGCTCCTGCTGGTCATAGTCAATGGCATGAATCTTATAGCCATCTTTAGGGATAATGCAGTTACGAATCTCAGAGTTCTCAGCAGGGAGAGTCTGCAAGGCTGGCTCAGTGATGCTCATTCTTCCGGTACGTGCGCCCATAGTCCTGATATTAGGATGCTGAATAGGGTTCTCCAGAAAGTGCTCCAGATAGGAACTGCGCCACTTTGTGAGACGCTTGAACCGCATCACGTGCGGGAGAATCTCACTGTCAATCCCAGCCATGATCTGCTTGTCAAGCTTAGGTTCCCCTGTCTCGGTAAACTCCTCAGGGTCCCAGCCCTCCGCTGTCTGCAACGCCTGCACAATCTGGCGCTTGGCGTTGGGCTTGCTGATCCCGTAGGCGTCTAGCTGTAGCTGTAGACAGATGAGTTCCTCTTCCCACAGATCGTAGAGGCTCTGGGTGTAATCGGTGTCGATGTGGATACCGTTGCGCTCCATGCGGTATGCGAGGCTCTCGACGGCCATCTCCCGTTCGTAGGGCTCCCAGAGTCCCCGACTTCGGAGATCGGTCCTGAGATCGTCAGCAATGCGTGCTGTGAGCACTGTGTCCATGCACGCATAACCCCAATACGCCTCGTCGGTGATCGGGATTGTTCGCCAGTCTGTCTTAGTTTCCTTGTAACGGTCATTGAGCATACGCTCGCCTACCGTCGCCTGCGGGCCGTACCGTTGGTACGACATCCGCTTGAGTGCGTGGCTGCGGATAGGGTATGACACGTGATCCATAAGCATCGTGTCGTGGGTGTTGTGCGGGGCGGGGATGGGGTGCCCTGCGTTCTCTAGAAAATGAAGGTCAAACTTAGCATTGTGAAAAACAATAGGATGTTCATAGCGAGCAAGTGCATCGCTAATGACTTGCCACCACTCACGTGCGCCTATTGCGTAGGAGGTTTCGGAGTCTCCGAATTGCACTAGCCGCAGCTCGTCGGAGTAGGGATTCAAGCCTGTGGTTTCTGTGTCCACGGCTAGAATGGATCGTCGGTTTTGGGACAACCACCTCAGAAAGTCCTGGGCATCGTCCAGGCTCTCTACGAGGTGTAGTGATGCGTCTTTCACCGCTGTACTCCTCTGTAATATTGCGGTCGTAAGATTCCTTCGGCACAAAGCGGTAGCGGTTCTGTTCAGGTACGCTCACGTTACGCCTCATCAAACGTAAACGTCTGCTGTGTGTACTTCTCCTCAAGACGATCATCGTGCAAGCGAATAACCTCGTAATAACAAGCAATGTAACCCGCAATGTCAATGCAACTGTCCAGATGTCCGGGGCTGTGGTTAAGCCGGGACAACTTCACAGCAATCTGAATGAGCGCAATGTCTGCGGCGGTGATCTCCTTGCCTGTAGCTACGCTCGCAATCGCTGCGGCTCTCTTGAAATCCTGATCTGGCTCGCCGTACGTGGCGTTCCGTTCCGTGAGGACAGCTTTGCGTGCGCCGTCTAGGATTTCTTCACGTGCTGTATAGCGTGCGCCATTGGTTTCCACGGATAACATTCTCCTGATTTGTGATTGGTTCTAGATGATCGGGGTTGTAGCAAGACCGTTCGTGGCAGAGATGATCAAGAACCTCTGAGTCGGATGGTCCGTAGTATTCCTCGTAAACAAGGATGTGTGCTCTTCCGGTTACGCCGTCGACAGAGACGTGTCCGTAACCCTTGTGCGTCAGGGCTCCAGTATACAGCCAACAATCGGTCATCGGCTGCATCTTGCGGAATTGTTTCCGGGGAGTTCTCGGAAAGTCGTCTAGCCGTTTCGGGGGGTTTGTGAACCGTACGAACCGTCTGAGGCGGCGGGTGCGGTCCTGCGGTACGTACGGCATTACCCGTAAGGGTTCCAGTCCTTGCGGGACTTTACGTAGGTTTCCCAGGAATCTAGAGTAGCGTCAATCCAATTGTCTTGGCCTCGCATGCTATGCCACAGAACCTCGATGGGAACGGGGATGGTGAGTTCTACGTATCCACGTAGACCTACGGCACAAACGTGGATTCGTCTCCCTAACGGGAAACGTTGTCTGCTACCCGTCATAGCCCCGGTCCCGGTAGGAGCTGCCAGCCCAAGTTCCGCGTGGTTCCTTGAGTCCCGCTACCCTGCATTCCTTGTAGATGGGGCAGCGGTTACAGATGGCTTGGGCTTCTTTGAGGGCTGTTTCAAAATCTGCTTTCCTCATCCCTTCCGGCGTGATGAACGGGAACCCAGTTTCGTTGTGCTTCTCTGTCCTACACAAAGCCTGTTCATGTAATTCTCTGCTAAGGGCTGTCATGTGTATGTCCTTAATGCGCTGTGGATAAGTAGCACAGCGGGGGCTGCCCCGGATTGGATGTGGTAGTTAATATGATCGGCGTCCTCGCACTCAAACTCTGTTACGGAGACAATCAGGCTGAGTAGCCGGAAAGTGAAGATGCTTATAGCTTCAAGGATGACAGGGTCTGTGATGTCCACACCGACATCGGAGAGGTCATTCCTCCACATGGTGATGTGCTGGTCAAGGTCAGCGACAGTCATGTTTACTGCGATGTCCTGCGCTGCGTTCATGTAAAACTCTAGTACGTCGTCAGTCATCGGTGGCCTCCTTCCGGTACTTGTTCAGGAACGTGGCAAGTGATGCAGCGCCTGCCTTGTGATCGGTGGCACCCAGCCACATCTCGACCAGTGCCCAGTCGGCTTCGAGGGTGTCGATGCGGTCGTCACGGTCCGAGAGTTGCTGCCGCAGCATCTCGACATGGAACTCTGGTGACTGGTCGGCCAACCAGTCCTTAAACGGGATAGTCGGGTCATTCATCGGTGTTCACAATCGCAATCCAGTAGACGGTTCTCTAACTCGACGTTCTCGTTGATGATCCGTTCGTTCTCGGCTTCGAGGGTGTCGATGCGGCGTCGGTGCTCCTGAGACTCCATGTAGGCAGCGCAGCAGACACACTCGTCACCGTCGGCTGGCTCGGTATGGCAGACCGCCATCAGTTCGTCCAGCGCCGAATCGGAAAGCTGTTTGACGATGCCCCAGTTGTCGATTGGCAGACCCGCAGCGTCCTTATGTGTCATCGGTGTCTCCTGAGTGTGTATTCAAGGTTGGTGCAGTGAACCTTGAGAGCATGGACCTGCTTTTCAAGCTTCTCGGTGCTCATCGGTGGCCTCCAACAGTTGATGAAGTCCGCATGTACATACCCGACCCTGTAGGTGGCAGTACTCGGGTTCGCTGCACTTGCATTCATCGGGACGATATTCACAGTCGGGTCGATGGGCTACCCAGGCTTCGAAGGTGGTGATGCGTTCGGCGGCGTTGCGTACGGTGCGCCGCAGGCAGTCGCTGCAGGCGAGCGATCCGTATGACCCATCTCGTTTGGCGCTGTGGATGGTGCAGGCTTCGAACCAGTTTCCGTATCTGTCTCTCAGGTCACTCATCGGTATTCTCCTCCGGGGGCATAATACCCGCCGCTTCAGCGGCATCCAAAAGTTCATGGAAACCCTTGAGCGTATTCTCCCCAATCGTAAACGTGTAATAAAACTTCCTAGCAGGAGCCCCCGCCTTCGTAGTCGCCGGACCGCCATAACTTGCGCTAGTCGGCCTCCCCGGAGCGTTGATGAGAGCCTCTCTGAGACTTGCGGTATTCACGGTAAATCCTAACTGGAATAGGTGGCTTGTTCGTCCTTGGCGGCAACAACAGATGAAGAATCAGCAGTACCGTCACAGGCATTGTATAGCGGGGCGGGTACCGTCGAAACGCCTCCGACAGCATTTCTTTGCGGTTTCTGTATGCCCACACGTCGTAGGCGGAAACAAACGCAAAGATAACCGCCCACCCGGCGTCTGCTTCCTTAGACACGGGTGTAAGTCTTGTAAACCGCAGTGTGTCCTCTGAGCGGTTCGGGAACTGTGAGATTGGTCCATCCGAGATGTTGGGCCGCTTCCCACGCAGGACCCCAACACCCCTTCACAATCGGACCGATCTCCTGCATCTTATGCCCGTCCGGTGTCTGGAACGTAAACACTGTCTGCCCTGGTTTTGGGTCAATGGCTAGGGCTAGTTTTGCCTTCGGGAGCAGAAAGCTGAGGTAGGTGCGCAACTCGGACTCTGCCTTGACAGACAGAGTCTGATTAAATTTAACCAGCCACATGGCTACAACGGCAGCAGACCACACCTCAATAAGCGGGTAATGAATACCCCGCTGACGGTCCTCCTCAATTCTGTTGCGGTACCCGCTGTAGAGAGTTCTCTCCACATGCGCAGACATCTGCTGTCGAACGTACGTGGAACCCCCCACAGAAGGGGCTACAGATTCCGTGGCCGCAAGCAACACAATGCAAGAAGCCCGGAAATTGTGGTTAGCCCGCCAGTTCGGGTCCTTGAGTAGTTCTTTGCAGCGGTCACGCCACGCCACGGCTCCGAGAAATGTCCCGGGAAGAGCGTTTCCGGCTGACAGATCAGCGACAGCAAAGAAGAAACCTGCCATCACATTGAACGCCTCGGGCATCCGACCCCTGTCGTCCGTCATGTTTCCAGGGTAAATGGAACGGATCGGGTCAAGATGCGCAATCATGGTTATCTCGGCAGCTGCCTTGGTAGGGACCGGAATGGCGTTGTCAGCAAGGGACCGCATCCACTTCACGTACTGCATAAGTTTGATGTAGATAGGACGGTCCGTGGCAACAACCTCAGATGTGCCCTGATACGCCCTGGGACCGTGCCACCAATCGTTTGGGGCTTGGATAGCGTCCCAGGGTACGTCTGTAGGTTTAAGTTGAATTGGTGTGGGACGCCGCGTACGCCCCGGAATCGCTAGAACGCTTCGTACGGGCTTCGGGGTGGGCTCGGGCGGTTCGGGGGGCTCAGGGGGGCTCTCAAGGGCTGTGAGGCGGTCTGAGAGCCTCTGGATGGCTTCTAGGTAGTCGTCGTGGGTGTGTTCGCCGCTCATCGGCACTTCCTCTCAATGAGATTATAGATATCTTTAAGTGTAGTTGGGTCCTCGTATGGGTCTACAGCCGCAATCTTATAGACACGCCTGTGATGTTTGAAACGTACCCACACCTCATCACCGTCCGTGAGTAGGGTTTCGCCTACAAGCCCGGTAGGGACCCGGACATACTCGCCAGGGACAGGTCTGTAGTTCCTAGTCATCAACAATCTCCCCTTCAATATAAGGATTCAACGCCTGCTGGCGTTCCGCCATCCGGCGCTCTAGTTCCTCAAGTGCTTCTGTGGGCGCTAGCTCAGCAACATGCTTGTGGTCAACTTGGCCTTCAACAGTGACCTTGGACTGAGGGCCCCACTCTTCACGGGCCTGACGTTCAAGCCAGAACATGATTGCTTTCAGGTGGCCGTCCTCTACCGCTTCTAAGAGTTTGCCTTCTACGTGATCCGTGACCTCGGCACGGGCAAGGGCAATGGACTCCTTAAAGTCAGGATTACGTTTCGTGTATTTGTTGATCGTGGACGGGTGAACCCCGACCGTGTGAGCACTGACAACCTTGCCGTACCCCTGCGCAAGCAGTTCGAGGTACTTCATACGGCGAATTTCAGTGAATTCTTCGGGGCGTCCCCGTCTGGCTTCCTCTTCCACGGTTCTGAGTATAGCGGATTCGAGTGACCAGTTTGTGACCGTTTTCGTGTTTTCAAAAAACACCCTCTGACCAGGGCATATAGGCCCTTTTGGTATATGCTGACCGTTTTCAAAATGGAAAACGGTCACTCAAAAATGTACTTTGACCTGGGGTTTTAGGGCAAAGTGACCAGTTTGACCGCTTTTTTGAAAAGGGGGGGTGCCCCAGAAACCCAAAAACCCCTCTCTCTCTCTCTCTCTCTCTCTCTCCCTATTAGATTATTGTCTTATATATAGGGTATCTGAAGTAAATGACCAGGTCAGGGTACATTTTTAGGTGACCGTTTTGTGACCACTTTTGACCGTTTTCATATACCACCGTTGCAGGACTAAGGCCAATGCGTTTTGAAAACGGTCAGATACCGGTCAAAAGTGGTCAGCAAGGCCATTTTTGGGTCAAAGTTGAGTGTGTCATTGTCAACTTTGGGACTTTGTAACACAAATGACATGTTTTGTGTGTTTCATGCAATTTCATGCAATTCTGTGCAGATTGTGTCGAGGCGACCAGTTTCGTGACTATCCTGCCCCCTCACTAAAAAAAAAAGAGAAGCACCCCCCTTTCGGGGGGTGCTCCGCTTCATCGGTCGGTACTTACTTCCATATTAAAATGGCTCAAAGCATTTTCAATTTCATCACGCAGTTCACTTTCTGCATCCTCTGGGTCATCAGTGAACCGCATCTCACCAGTAACAATAAAAGTGACTTCAGCAGTACCCACACAAAAGTGAGGGTACTCATCCTTAAGAGCGTCGGGGTCCCAATCATGAAGGAGATTAAGAAGCTCAATGACGATGTCTGTGTGATCGCCTTTAAAATTCCTAACTGCTTTTTCCCTGACTTGGATATCCTTAACCTCAAACATTCAAAAGCTCCTTCTCAAAGATGTTTGTAAGAGGCAGATTGTTATTCATCACAATCTCAGCCTGCTTCACTTCCTGATTCTTGCCCTTAGTAAAGTCGTGCGACTCAGCGGACTGAACCGCATTCCACGCAGCCCACGCAGTTCCTGCCGCTGGACCCTCCGACTCCTCCTTGAAGTAGTACCGCACTGCGGCAATCTTCCGCTCGTAGGCGTTCTGAGTTTTTCCGTGGACATTGCCATCCTCATCCGGTACAGGAGCAGGAATGGCCTTATTCAAAATCCTCGCAAACTGCTCAGTAGTAATCTCAATACTCTTCAACGTAGAAACGTTCTGCGTGAATTCATCAACACGATCAAGGAGCGTGGCCATGATCTTGCTTCGCTCTGCGAGGTGCTGATCATGGTTGAGCGTCCTTCTTGCCTTGAAGTGGCAATGGGCCATTGGTAGCTGGTTTGCGCAGAATGCACGCATTCCGACTCCGTGACATCCAGATGACCACGTGCTGTTGAGACTGGCAGTCCACAAGAGAGAGGGCTGAATGGTGTCCCCTCCTCCGAGATCACGCTGATCTCCGATCTCCTGCGAAAAGAGAAGTCGTTCACCATTGTCAATCACCATCATTCCAGTAGTTGTCTCAGGGAAAAGAGCCTCAGCAGTCTCAATGACCTGAAGGTAATTAGACTCAGGGAAACTCGGATGAGTGATGTTCAAAAGATGAATACCGTCATCTTCAAACTCACGGTAAATACCCTTATTGAGAGGCTCACCCTGGTACTTACCTGAGCCAATGAGGGGGATATGTGGCTGGGTGTCAAGAACAAGACCCATAGGCGCAGACTTGACGGTAAACAATGCTTCCTTATCAAGGGCAAGGTCCAAAGCATTAGTAGGCTCATTCTGAGTCCACATAGCTGGGTACTGACCCTCTGATCCATTAAAAGTTGTGTTATGCACGGTTACTCCATTTTTCTTCGATGTAATTGGCAATTTGTGTAAATGTGCCACCCACATCATTCATTTTAGCTAATATGGTTTGGTGGGTGGTAATACCGTATTCTTGTTCTTGTGGGGCAGTAAGCCACTCGACTAGCTCAGGATTCAATGTTGATTGGGGACGGCGTTCGTTATGGTCTGGCATAAAATATGCTCTTATGTAAAAAGGGTCCTTAGATGGGTCAATAACATCCGTAATATCATCAAGAACACCGAGACAACAGAAAGAAACGTTTCCGTCGTCGAATACTTTGGTGCGGAACCCCCCTACTCCTTGGGAATACTCGCCATTACGTAGGGCCCGTAGCCAGGCTTTAACCTGACCGTCAGCCGTCTTAGCTCTCGTTCTCATCTCTAAACTCCTTTGTAATGAATGAAAAGACTTGCCGCTATGGGAATGAGACATAGCGGTATTAGGTTCGGTTTGTCCATTGCATAAATAATTGGAATAGACACCGGAGTAGCAATATGAAGTGACAAATGAAGAGTCCTCAATAGACGTCTGCTCCTGAAATACGGCGATGAGTAAGCCACGTAATAGCCTGTATCTGAGCACCAGTAATATTCAAAACCCGGCCCGCCGTATTGAACGCACCCTGCACCGCACGGTACTGACCCTTGTTATAAAGCTTCTTATAATTCGGGGGATTGGATCGTGCTTCCTTGGGATCAATACCCAAAGCAATAGCGTAAGCATGTCTATCAACTGTGACAGGGCCCGGCCTATCCGGTTCATAAATGTTCCTAAAAAAGTTCCTGGTCTTATTACCACCAAGAATCGTGTAAGGAGAAGAACCATCCATAATTGCCTGCGCTCTTCTTTTACATAGGCTCGTATGACCTATATTCTCCGTGCTCCTCTCCGCAAGTGCCTGACGTGCCTGCTTCTGATTCATCTTCCAAGAATTATTAGGACTGAGAGCTGCAACCACACCTGCCGCCGTAGGCGTAGGGAATTCGTGATTACGTAACCGGTACCACTCCAGTCCTTCATCCCACTCAACTTGAGTTGTTTTATCGGTTAAATTAAGAATGTTATGAGTTAGGCGAAGCAAGAATCACACTCCCAATATTCAAAGCTGTCGTGTTCCTGTGGTTCCACAAAATCAACAACAGGAATTTGATGCTCTCCAACCGTTACTGTGTAAAGGATCTGAGTTTCAGCAGTAGGATCAGATGGTGGGATTACCTCCCCGAAATAATGAGTACCGGGATTACTGTCACAGATAGAGCAATTAGGCATCTAGTTCTCGTTCAATAGTGGTGATGAAGCTTCTCAAATGATCCTTATTTTTAAAGTAAATCGTTAGTTCTGCTTCGGGCCACGTACCTGTTATCTGTAGTGATGGGGTATTGCCGCCTAGTAGTAATCTTACTTTGTATTCGTCTGTTTCTCTTACATGATAATTAATATGGCAAGCACTCACTTAGGGCTCCTCTTTGTGTTATTGGGACAACCGACAACCTCACACTTGCCGTAAGAACACAAATGTGTGTAATGACAATCACATAGACGCTTATCACGCTCACCGCATCTAGGACATATTCCTCTGGATGTATTCATTAATCTCCTTATCAGAGGTAAAACCACCAATGATGGTATTACCTGTTTCGCGATCAACAATCTTAAGACGTAGAGGATGGTCAGCCTGGCGTCTTACGCTAATTTTACGCCTCATTGGTGATGTCGTGTCTTTGATCATAAAAATCACAAAGAGACAAGGTAGCTCTTGCAGCAGACGCCATAACTGCTGCGAGTTCTTCTAAAAGCTGATCACCCGTAGACTGAGATATCTGCATAATATGAGACAAAACTGTGTAACCCTCAATGATCCCACGGAGAACGAAAGCCTCTGGATATTCAGCAGATTCATCTATTAGAGCTGTATCAACAATTTGCAGAATCTTCTGTTGCATTAGTTGATCTACATAATCAGTCATCATTGAGAATCGCCTTGTCGAACACGGTGAGAACATCATCGTGAGTGAATGAGGAGTGATCGTTAAAGCTTCCGATGAAGGTGCCCGTCTCTTTCAGTATTTCAGGGAACTGCTCAGCAGCAACAACCTCAAGTCTGATTACGGCATCCATGCCATGAGTCGAGTTGTGGCTCTGTGCCACCTCTCTTACAGCCCCAAACATGCAATTGCTTTGATAGATGGTTCTCTTTCCGTTAGGGAGAATCGATGAACCGGTACGGTTGAGAATTCCGTAATCGTGCTTCATCCAATGCTTGGGGTCAGAGAGCCACTCACGTGCCTCAATCAATATTTCAGTTGTCTCATTCATAATCTTCCTCCTCAAAAGGAAATGTTTCGGAATCACCGGGGAGGATCATGTCCTCCTTACGGTTATGGAAATCAGGGAAACGACAAGTGGTTCCGCAGCGGGCACACCACTCATGATTCACGTAATAGGCTTCAGTCATCAAACACCTCAAAGGCATGAATGAAGCCACTGGCTAGACGTGGAATCACATAATCATCAAGCGTCCAACCTGCCACGTCACGTCCACGAATAATAATTCTCGGGTCGTCATCAAAGAAAGGTGCATACAACTCAGCACTGTAATTAGCAGGAAGATAAGCACGAACCCTGTCAATCTCGCGAGAATGCACCTCGGCAAATCTGTCAGGCATTGGAGCGCCTCCTGTAGCTGATGAACTGATGCCACTGATTGGTTAGTTCACGGTAATCAGTAGAGGAACCGACATGTTCTATGTTGAGATCATCAATCTCATAATCAAGGCTAAAACCCATCCCCCAAGCATCTCTTCGAGAAAGCTCATAACCTGCTGAATCATCGGGATCGGTACTGCGGTCACATGAAACAACATTACGGAAAGAGTTAAAAAGCTGACCAAGAATACAATTAGAAACTGATGAAAGAGCAAGGTAACCTAGATCAATATCCTCAACCCACGAAGGACCATAATCAGCATCAAGCCAGTCAGCCCCCCTCTTAATACGGTCAGAATAGTCAGTCATTTTTCAAAGCTTTAATCCGAGCAAGAGTGCGTTGAACATGATCCTCATCGCTACAACACAAAACATTGTCAGTAACAGGAGTGTCATAGGTGATTTGATCACCCTTAAGAACAGCCAACTCACGATTAGGGAGCACAGAAGCCCCATAACCATTAGGAAACTTATAGATACGCTGATTTCCCCAAAAAAACGGATAAGGGATGTATCTGCAAAACTCTTCAAATTTATCGGGCATTGGGCCCTCCTGGCTTGGGCATCACACGACCACCGATCGTGCGGCGCAAACGAATCTTATGAACAGGACGCTGATTCTTCTCTTTCTCGTAATACTCCTCTCTCGTCAACGTGTCATGCACGGCTGTAATCCTTAACGGCATAGGAACCCTCACCTGTGTCCGGATCAACATCAACAATGACACCGATAGACTCAGTCAACTTGTAAACAACCGGCATCCCTGCCCTCAGATGCTTCTCAGCAGTAGTCGCTACCTTGATCTGCTCTGAAGGGGAATACAGAATAATTTCTGGATGAGGTTTCTGATTGGGAAGATGGTTCGACATAAGAGCGGGGCTGCAAGGGCAAACGTCATTGCAAGCGGGGCTCGGGAAAAAGATTCGTCTAGTAATGGAGCGGTTAGGCGGCGAATCTTTTTACCGGCTTGCAATGTCGTTTGATGGGTGGGCCCTCATAGGAGAGACAGGGCCGCTCCCTAACCCCTTGCGGAGACTCGCTCGTTGTCGGGCCAGCTCCAATCAGAATACTTGTCCAACAATTATGTGCGGGTAAACACAATGTTAAAGAAATTTTAGGGGCGTCGAGTCGATCAGTTTCGTGATCCCGGCGTGTCTAGAGCCGGGTGTGGCAGAGTGGTCCCGCGCCTCGTAAATATTCCCTGGGGTTGGGAATATTTACCATATGAGCGCATCACGGAGTGATGCACGTAGAGCCACTGGAATGAGAGAAACCGGGACTACCCGAAGGTAGCCCCGGCAACGCTCATCGTGGCAGTGATGCCAGATGAATCCTGGCCTCCCGCATGTGGTAGTGCGGCTCGCACAGCACATACTCGAAGTAGCGACCTCGCTCATCGTAGGACCCGGCAAGCTCTGTGGATTCCTCCCCAC
>Ga0209165_10000089_pt1 | contig 41494 bp, 37 predicted proteins | sample tdAd001_FD_187122 | JGI IMG/M metagenome (GOLD analysis project Ga0209165, IMG submission 187122) | Marine sediment microbial communities from the Atlantic coast under amendment with organic carbon and nitrate - tdAd00.1 (SPAdes)... | ecosystem: Environmental > Aquatic > Marine > Coastal >... | reverse complement strand
CCGGTATAGGCCGATATTGCGCTCGCCAGGGTAAATCCCGAGGCACAGCCCATGAGGATAAAGTTCAACACCGTCAGCGGGCTATGCCATTGACGCAAAAACTTCAAGCAGGCGTAAATCATTGCGGTGCAGACGTAAAGCGCGCACACCGCGAGTACCGCGCCGAAGCCGATCAAGGTCGATACTGAAATCGGAATGCTTTCACCAAGCACGAAAACGAGTGGATCGAAAGCGCTTAGCTTCAACAGTGCGTAACCCAGAATCAGCGCCAACGTAACCGGTAAGGCAATGACTTCACGCGATAACCAGGAACTGCGCCACATTGCCGCGGCGCGCCAGGCTCGCTCTGGATGGCCGAGATGGAAAAATGAAGCCAGCAGGCCCGCCGCCATCAGGATAACACTCAACCCGGCAGCATAGCCGCTGTAGTCAGTTTGCGCGGGAGCGAGGATCGACAGCATGACAAACCATTCAGCACTGTAATAAGCCAGGAACAAACCCTGCCCTGCACCGATCAGGGTGGTTAGCAGGATGACTGAAATAGCGGGCTTCACTGGCTTACCATGAGGTTGAATCATCGAGCGTGGTACGCGTGGTGGGTGCGCGCGGCCCCCGATCTTCCTTGCGTAACGGGTTATCCACCCGCTGCAGGTCTTCTTCGTGAATCGCGAGGCTGACCTTGCGTCGCGGCAGATAGTGATTCGCCGGTTCGGTACCCCATTCCGGCATCAGCTGGTAGCCCCCGGAATCGTTTATCGCCTTCGAGGCTTCTGAATCCGGATCGTGGATATCACCATAGATACGCGCGCTGGTCGGGCAGGAAAGCACGCAAACCGGCTTACGCTCCGCTTCCGGTAAAGACTCATCGTAGAGTCGATCGACACAGAGGGTGCATTTTTTCATCACCTTTTGCTGTTCATCGATCTCTCGAGCGCCGTAGGGGCAGGCCCAGGAGCAATACTCGCAGCCGATGCACTTGTCGTAGTCCACCAGCACGATGCCATCTTCGGGACGCTTGTAGCTTGCCCCCGTCGGGCAAACCGGCACGCAGGGCGGGTCTTCGCAATGCAAACAGGATTTAGGGAAATGCACGGTCTGGGTATGCGGAAAAACACCGACTTCAAAAGACTGTACACGATTGAAAAAGGTCCCGGTGGGCTCTGCCGCATAGGGGTTGCGGTCTACCATCGGGCCCGCTTCACCTGAAGTGTTCCATTCCTTACAGCTGGTGACACAGGCATGACAACCAACACAGGTATTGAGATCGATTACCAGGGCTAGCTGAGTCATTGACCTAACCCCCTGACAAAGGCCTGCCATTTGCCTCTTGCCGGTTCCATACCCGGTACGCGCGGCTGGGTTGCAAACTGCGGAGAAGTTTGTTCAGGTTCGCTGTCGTCAGCCTTGTAAACCCGCACGCGCAGGTCGTACCAGGCGGCCTGACCGGTGATCGGATCCGAATTGGAGAAGCGGTAATCACCCTCGCCCGAAGAAATTTCTTCACTGATTAAATGATTTAGTAAAAATCCTTTTTGTGATTCGTTCGCATTACCATCCAGCGCCCAGGCTCCTGCGGCCTTGCCTATCGCGTTCCAGGTCCACACCGTGCCCGGTTCCACGGCTTCGCTGAAACGACACATGCAACGCACCCGGCCATGTGCCGATTCGACCCAGATCCAGTCACCATCGCCAAAACCGTTTTGCGCCCCTACTCGCGGACTGACAAACAGGTAGTTATGCGCATGAATCTGACGCAACCAGGCGTTTTGCGAATCCCAGGAATGATACATCGCCATCGGCCGCTGCGTGATCGCATTAAGCGGGTATTTGTCCTTGTCAATGGTCTGGGTTTCCAGCGGTTCGCTATAAAATGGTAACGGGTCGAAATGAGTACGTACCCGCTCACGCAGGTAATCCGGGGGCTGGCGACCGGGACGCTTGCCTTCCGCGGCCAGGCGAAATCGCTGCAATACTTCCGAATAAAGATGCAGGTTCACCGGATCGGTGTAACGGATCAGGCCGTGGTCCTGCGCCCAGTGCAGGTAACCGCGGTTCCAGTTGCGCATATATTGAAACGACCTGGGTAGCTCGTACTGATAAACGCAGTTGTTCTTGGCGTACATTTCCCACTGGCCGGGATTGGGTTCACCACGCATGAATTTTTCACCGCCCTTGCCGCGCCAGCCCATGAGAAAACCGATACCCGAACCCGGCTCGGTTTCGTAGTTGATCACCAGGTCCTTGTAATCCTTGAATTTACGACTGCCATCGAGGTTCAGAAAGCGCGGTAGTTTAAGGCGCGTGCCGAGTTCGACCAGTACATCCTGAAACGGTCGACACTCGCCTCTAGGTGGCACCACCGGAACTCGCACCGAGTCGATCGGGCCTTCGAATTCCGAAATCGGTCGATCCAGCATCGACATCGCGTCGTAGCGTTCAAGGTAGGTCGTATCCGGCAGTACGATGTCGGCAAAGGCAATTGTTTCTGAATGAAAAGCGTCGCAAACCACCAGGAATGGAATCTTGTATTCGCCATCGGCATTTTTATCGACCAGCATTTCACGTACGCGCTCGGTATTCATCGACGAATTCCAGGCCATGTTCGCCATAAATAGCATCAGCGTGTCGATCGGGTACGGATCACCGCGCCAGGCATTGGTAATCACGTTATGCATCAACCCATGTACCGACAACGGATATTCCCAGGAAAAGCCCTTGTCGAGCCGCACCGCTTCACCCCGGTCATCGACAAACAGGTCCTCGGGCGCCGCCGGAAAACCGAGCGGCATACCTTCCAGCGGAGCGCCTGGCTGAACCGCGTCGGGTGATTTGGGTGGCTTGGCGCAAGGTGGAATCGGACGAGGGAACGGCGCCTTGTGGCGAAATCCCCCGGGTCGGTCGATGGTGCCGAGAATCGTCATCAAAATGCCAAGCGCTCGAATCGCCTGAAACCCGTTGGAATGTGCCGCCAGTCCCCGCATGGCATGAAACGAGACCGGGTTCCCGGTAATCGACTCATGCTCCCGACCCCAGGCATCGGTCCAGGGCACCGGTAATTCTATTTGCTCGTCACGCGCTGTAATTCCCATTTCATGCGCCAGCCTGCGGATCGTATCGGCGTCGATGCCGGTGATACCCGCCGCCCATTCCGGCGTGTATTGCTCGACTCGCTCCTTGAGTAGCTGAAAGGCTGGTTTGGCCCTGCCGCCATCATCGAGTTCAAATTCGCCCATCAAACGCGGATCGGCGTGATCACTATGCGAATGTACCGCGGCATTCAGATGGCGATCCCACCACATCTTGTTGTCAGCTTCTATGCAGGTTTCCTCGACCACCTTGTCCGAACGCAGGAATAGCCCGAATTCGTCACTGTCAGGGTTGGCATTTACCAGGTCGGGAGAATTCGTGTATTGCAACAGGAAATCCCGATCATAAAGCCCGAGGGCGATTATTTCATGGATGATTGCCAGCAGCAGCGCTCCGTCGGTACCGGGTTTAATCGGGATCCATTCATCGGCGATCGCGGCATAGCCGCTGCGTACCGGGTTAATGGCAATAAACTTGCCACCGTTACGTTTGAATTGTGCCATCGCGATCTTCATCGGGTTGGAATGATGGTCTTCGGCGGTACCGAGCATGACAAACAGCCGCGAACGTTCCAGGTCGGGTCCGCCGAACTCCCAGAATGAGCCGCCAATAGTGTAGATCAGGCCTGCCGCCATATTGACCGAACAGAAGCCGCCGTGCGCTGCGTAGTTGGGAGTGCCAAATTGCTTGGCGAATAACCCGGTCAGCGCCTGCATCTGATCACGCCCGGTATAGAGTGCAAATTTTTTCGGATCTGTTTCGCGGATATGTTGCAAACGTTCGCTGATGGTCGTGAATGCTTCTTCCCATGAAATCTCCTCGAACTCGGAGCTACCACGTTCGGCGCCTTTTTTACGACGCAGCGGTTTGCTCAAACGTGCCGGGGAATACTGCTTCATGATCCCGGAAGCGCCCTTGGCGCACAATACACCCTTGTTGATCGGGTGCTCGGGATTACCCTGAATAAAGCGTACCTCGCCATCTTCGACGGTAACATTGATACCACAGCGACAGGCGCACATGTAACAGGTGGTCGATTTTACCTCGCGTTTCGGTACTGCTTTCGCTGCCATGGTGGTATCTGTTGGTTCCGTTTTCAACGCTAATCCGTAGTGTGGAGAGTTGCCCGTCCATATACAAAGCAAATTATTTAATTGGAGGAATAATAATTTTGATATGTAATTAATTTTACTTATTATACGATGATGGTAATAAATATTACTTATTAACTTTATTTTTCCAGACCCGGGAGACAGGTTAGCGTCAATATGCAATTTCTATACGATTTGGCATATCCAAATATTAACGACGTCAAACAGCCATACCGGTCCGTTTCATCAATCCAACAAGAAACCCTTTAAAAATCTCCACAGGCAGCTGGTCGAGGACTTTTTTCGCGTTTACGCGCCGAATTCGCTACCATAACGCCAACTAAAAATTGACCAGTTTCGCCTTTTTGCATTTTCTGCTAACAATCCATTTAATCTATGATCCGCGTTGACGATGTCTGCAAGCATTTTGGCGGCTTGAAGGCGGTTGATCATGTCTCTATCGAAATAGCCGCGGGCTCCATTACCGGTTTGATTGGACCCAACGGTGCCGGTAAAACAACACTATTTAACACTATCGCCGGTTTGTACACACCGACCACAGGCAGGATTTTTCTCGATAACGAAGACATCACTGGCTTAAAACCCCACCAGCTATTCGACAAGGGGTTGCTGCGTACTTTTCAGATTGCACACGAATTTACTCGCCTGACGGTAATCGAAAACCTGATGATGGTGCCGGGACACCAGGCTGGCGAAAACCTGATCAACACCTGGTTTCGACGCCAGCAGGTAAACAATGAAGAGCGCAGCATCAATCAGCGTGCCAGGGAGGTGATAGATTTCCTCAACCTCGGACCCGTTGCCAATGAAATCGCCGGTAACCTTTCCGGTGGGCAGAAGAAACTGCTCGAACTGGGCCGCACCATGATGGTGGATGCCAAGATCGTATTTCTCGACGAGGTCGGTGCCGGTGTTAATCGAACCCTGTTGCGCGAGATCGGTGACGCGATTATTAAGCTGAATCGGGAACAGAATTACACCTTTTGCATGATCGAACATGACATGGACTTCATCTCACGCCTTTGTGATCCTGTGATTTGCATGGCCGAGGGTGCGGTCCTTGCCGAGGGCACAGCCGATGAAGTCAAGAACAACGAGGCGGTGATCGAGGCTTATCTCGGGCGCGGACTCAAAAACAGGGAAGCAGTGACGTGAGTTTTCTGAGCGGCGAAAACCTGGTCGGCGGCTATGGCGGAGCAGATATCCTGAAGGGTTGCAGCATAGACGTCAATGCGGGTGAAATTGCGGTAATTGTCGGCCCGAACGGCGCTGGTAAATCAACCGCAATGAAAGCCCTGTTAGGAATGCTCGACCTGAGACAGGGTGAAGTTCGTTTCCGCGGCAAGGATATTTCCGGCCTCACGCCTCAGGATCGCATCGCCGAGGGAATCGCCTTCGTACCCCAGACCAGTAACGTGTTCACCAGCATGACCGTCTACGAAAACCTGGAGATGGGCGCTTTTTTGCGCGACGACGATATCAGCGCAACCATCGAGCAGATTTACGAGCTGTTTCCGATCCTGGCAGAGAAAAGTAATCAGCTTGCCGGCGAACTCTCCGGCGGACAACGCCAGCAAGTCGCTGTCGGCCGAGCGTTGATGTCGCAACCCGAGGTACTTATGCTGGATGAACCAACTGCCGGAGTGTCCCCGATTGTCATGGATGAGTTATTCGATCGCATTCTGGAGGTACGTCAGACCGGGGTTGCAGTACTCATGGTCGAACAAAACGCGCGTCAGGCGCTGCAAATTGCAGATCGCGGATTTGTACTGGTAGTGGGAGAAAATCGGCATACCGATACTGGCGCGGCGTTACTCGCCAATCCTGAAGTACGACGGTCCTTCCTGGGAGGCTAAATGGAAGCCGGTACCGATCTTGCCAGCGCCGTTGTGCTGTTGCTCAATTTCGTAGTCGTGCCGGGGCTTGCCTACGGCTCCCAACTCGCCCTCGGTGCACTGGGTATTACGCTGGTTTTCGGGATCCTGCGCTTTGCCAATTTCGCTCACGGCGACACCATGGCTTTCGGCACCATGATTACGATCCTGGTGACCTGGTGGTTACAATCGCAGGGCGTCAACCTGGGTCCATTGCCAACCGCCCTGCTGGCGTTGCCGGCCGGTATTTTGCTGACCATCGCGTTACTGGTGATCACCGATAAAACCGTCTATCGCTACTACCGACACCACAAGGCCGTACCAGTGACCTTCATGATCGCGTCGATGGGAGTGATGTTCATGACCAATGGCATCGTACGCTTCGTAATCGGCCCCAACGACCAGCGTTTCCTCGATGGCGAACGCTTTATTATCCGTGCTCGCGATTTCAAAACCATGACCGGTTTAAGCGAAGGACTCAGCATCAAGCTGTCACAGGGACTGACTATCGTAATTGCAATTGTTCTGGTCGCGCTACTGTTCTGGTTTTTGCAGAAAACCCGCATGGGCAAGGCAATGCGGGCCTATTCGGACAACGAAGACCTGGCGCTGCTCTCAGGAGTCGATCCTGACAAGGTCGTGCTGGTAACCTGGATTATTACCGCAATTCTGGCAACGATTGCCGGCACCTTGTACGGTCTCGACAAGAGTTTCAAGCCCTTTACTTACCTGCAATTGTTATTGCCAATGTTTGCCGCGGCAATCGTCGGCGGTATCGGTAATCCGATCGGCGCGATTGTCGGCGGCTATGTCATCGCTTTTTCCGAGGTGGTGGTGACCTATGCCTATAAAAAGGTATTCGTCTACCTGTTACCCGTCAGCATGGAACCGGATGGATTGCTGCAGCTGCTCTCCACCGATTACAAATTCGCAGTGTCCTTCGTCATCCTGGTGCTGGTCTTGCTGGTAAGACCTACCGGGATAATGCGGGGTAAACTGTTATGAACAATTCCCTCAGGACCCAGCTCGCCTTTGCCGCCATTGCAGTCCTGCTAGTAATCATCGGCTTTGCCCAGTCCTGGAACGTGGCGCTTGGTATTTTTAATCTGTGCCTGATTTCGGCGGTGATGGCGCTTGGCGTCAATATGCAGTGGGGCTACGCCGGATTACTCAACGTCGGCGTAATGGGTTTTGCTGCGCTGGGCGGCATGAGCGCGGTACTGGTCTCTCAGGCACCAATCGTTGAAGCCTGGGACGCAAGCTGGGGACGGTTGCTTGGCGCGGCAGTTTGTTTCGCGCTCACCATTGCTGCCGCGATATTTTGCTATCGTAAGCTGTTCCCCGGCCGTCAACGTGCGTTGGCGTTGACGCTGGTCATTATCCTCGGCCTGGCGCTGACCCGCATTTTTCTTGATCCCGCAATTTCGTCGATCGAGTCGATCGAACCCGCCAAGACCGGATTCCTCGGGGGTATGGGTTTGCCGATAATCTTTTCCTGGATATTCGGCGGTTTTGTCGCCGCCGGAATTGCCTGGTGTATCGGCAAGGTAGCGCTTGGTCTGCGCGCCGACTACCTTGCCATCGCAACGCTTGGCATTTCCGAAATCATAATCGCGGTTTTGAAAAACGAGGACTGGCTCACACGCGGGGTCAAGAATGTCACCGGCCTGGCGCGGCCGGTACCTTACGAAATCGACTTGCAGGCCAGCAACTGGTTCATCCACCTGATGCGCTGGTGGCATAGCGGGTCGCTGACCAGGCTGAATGAAGTCGAGCAACAACAGGCGTTGAAACAATTTGTCATCGATGGGTCGAGTATCTTCGTCAAACTGTGTTACACCGGCTTGTTTGCCAGCGTGCTGATTTTTATCCTGTTGCTCAGCGTCAAGGCACTGAACTCCCCCTGGGGACGCATGATGCGGGCGATACGCGACAATGAAATTGCTGCCGGCGCCATGGGCAAGGACGTCACCCGACGCCATCTGGAAATTTTTGTCATTGGCTCGGCCGTCATCGGTATTGGTGGGGCGATGTTAACTACCCTTGATGGGCAATTCACACCAACTTCATACCAGCCGTTGCGCTATACCTTTCTGATCTGGGTTATGGTGATCGTGGGCGGCTCGGGCAACAATATGGGCTCGGTACTGGGTGGTTTTCTGATCTGGCTGGTGTGGATCGAAGCCGAGCCGGTGGGTGTCTGGTTGATGCAGGTGGGGACCGGATGGCTCGATGAAAACAACGCAGTGCGTATTCACCTGATTGCAAATGCGCAGCACATGCGCCTGTTTTTCATGGGACTGGTGCTGCTACTGGTACTGCGCTTCAGTCCCGGCGGCATTCTCCCTGAAGTCGTCAGAAAACAGCACTGAAATTAAGTTGGGCGATTTATAATGTTCTCTTGAAGAACTTGAGTCTGTAGATCTTTTCCGATTCGTCATCCCGGCGCAGGCCGGGATCCAGATTCCATCTCTATCGGCTTCTTTCTCTGGATGCCGACCTGCGCCGGCATGACGGTGTTCTTCCCCTATATGCCACCGCGCAGCGGGGTGAGGCGAGAGTTACATTTACGTCATGTACCCACAAAGTCTTCTGCCGCAATGACCCAAAAATCAAAGGCCCCTTTTAGTGAATTTTAATGGTGTTCCACTTGCCGCTACCGATTTCTAGTTCCTTGTAGGAACCATAAACCTCACCGACGTCATTGAATTCAACATTGGTAGCACCCTGGTAATCGACATCGCCTCCGGCGGCAATAATTTTCAACGCCTTGTCGAGTTCTCCTGGACCAATTTTTTTACCGGGGGCATTCGCGACCATCATCATCTTCGACTGCAGTGCGGCACGATCCGCAGAACCCGCAGCCTGCATCGCAAGCACGATCAACGCCGCAGCATCATAAGACTCGGGGACGAAAGGCCCGTCACCGGTAACCCCGTTAGCCTTGGCATAGGTCATGAAGGCGTCGGCGCCAGATGCACCACCCGGCAGGGTTGCAATTGAACCATCTAGGTCTGAGCCAATAGCCGCAAGCAGCGAATCGCCAACCATACCGTCAGCCAGTACAAAACTGTCGAAAGCATCGGCATCAATCGATGCCTGAATAATGCCTTTGCCACCCTGGTCGACATAGCCGAATACAGCAAGATACTTCGAGCCCGAAGCCGACAATGCGCCTACTTCCGCCGAATAATCGGCCTTGCCGTCTTCGTGCGCGGCGCTGATCGAAATTTTTCCGCCCACCGCTTTGAAAGCGGTGCTGAAAGATTCGGCGAGCCCCTTGCCATAATCGTTATTGGTATAGGTCACTGCTACCTCATCAATGCCACGACTTTGCAAAACGATAGCCAGAACCTCTCCCTGGCGGGCATCGGAAGGTGCCGTGCGATGAAATAAACCCTTGTCGTTAATCGTCGACAGGGCGGGAGATGTTGCCGAAGGAGACACCATCACCACACCGTTGGGTATCGCGACGTTATTCGCGATCGCAGTAGTTACACCCGAACAGTCAGCGCCCATAATGGCTGCAACGCCATCCGCGGTAATCAGTCGCTCGGCAACCGATGAGGCTGCGGCAGCATCGATACAGGTAGAGTCGCCGCGCACGCTGACGAGCGTTTGACCACCGAGAAAATTTCCCGATTTCGAAGCTTCCGCCAACGCCAGTTCGGCACCAGCAGCCATTTCCGGGGTGAGCGATTCTATCGGCCCGGTAAAGCCAAGAATCACGCCGACCTTTACCTCCCCGGCCATCACTGGCGCCGACAATGCCAACATGGCTGAAGCGATAAGCAATTTTTTCATTGGATACACTCTTAAAGTTGTTTCGATTATAATTTTTGCGGAATTTACAGGAATTCCGTAATCTGGCGCGCAATACTAGCACTGTTTTTCATGGTATGCATGCCGAGGCCAGGTCAAAAAACGGCAGCTTTGCTTGTTTTTACTGGCATTTTTGCTGAATATCAGGCATTTTCCACTGTTTTTCGCCAGCAACCAAAAACCTGTCAATGGATGCCAGTATGACCAGTAACTCCCTATCTTCCAGCTGGCGCAAATTTCCGATCGTGCAGCAACCAGTATACCCTGACCAGGATCATTTACAGGTTGTGGAAAGCAAGTTGCGTGCGTTGCCTCCACTGGTGTTTGCGCAGGAAATTCGCGACCTGAAACAAAACCTTGCCAATGTTGCAAATGGAAAGGGGTTCTTGCTGCAGGGCGGAGACTGTGCCGAATCTTTTACCGAGTTCAGCGCCAACAAAATAAGGGACACCTTCAAGGTGCTACTGCAAATGGCGGTGGTACTGACCTTCGCAGGTCGGCGCCCGGTCACCAAGATCGCCCGCATGGCGGGGCAATTCGCCAAACCGCGCTCAGCTGATTTCGAAGAAATTAACGGCGCCTCATTGCCGAGTTTCCGGGGTGACATCATCAATTCCGCGGCTACCGACCTGGACTCCAGGAGACCAGACCCCGAACGTATGCTACAGGCCTATAACCAAAGTGCTTCGACGCTTAACCTGCTGCGCGCATTTGCACAGGGAGGGCTCGCCGATCTGCACCAGGTACATCGCTGGAACCTGGATTTTGTCGAGGCCAGCCCCAGCAAGGAACGTTACCTGAAAATGTCAACGCGTATAGAGGATGCGCTAGCGTTCATGGAAGTTTGTGGAATTACCTCGATGACCGCGCCGATGATTCGCGAAACCCAGTTGTTTACCTCGCATGAGGCCTTGTTGCTAAACTATGAGGAAGCATTGTCGCGTATCGATTCATTTACCGGAAAATGTTATGACTGCTCTGCCCATTTTGTATGGATCGGCGAACGCACGCGCCAGCTCGACCAGGCGCATGTAGAATTCTTCAAACATATCGAAAACCCGGTCGGGGTCAAGATTGGCCCGTCCACCAAGCCTGACGATTTACTACACCTGATCGATGCGCTTAATCCGCACAACGAAGCCGGGCGCCTGACCCTGATCACCCGTATGGGAGCCGATAAATTACCCGTCTCGTTACCTCGTCTGATTCGTGCGGTAAAGGCTGAAGGACGCGATGTTGTCTGGTCATCGGATCCCATGCACGGCAACACGGTAAAAGCCAGCAGCGGTTACAAAACCCGCCAGTTCGACGATATTCTGCGTGAATTACATCAATTTTTTGCGGTACACGAAGCCGAGGGAAGTTATCCCGGCGGCATTCACCTCGAAATGACCGGCGAACATGTAACCGAGTGTACCGGCGGCGCCTACAAGATTTCTGACGCTGACCTCAGCACACGCTACCTGACCAGCTGCGATCCCAGGTTAAACGCCGACCAGGTGCTTGAACTGGCTTACCTGATCGCGGATGCGTTCAAACATGCGCAGCCCGAACCCGATCAATAAACATCAATATCCGCGGAATACAATTATGACCGATACACCTCCGAGCAAGCTTGCCCAGGCACTGCAGGCAGGCCAGTTTGCGATGACCGCTGAAACCTCACCACCCGATGCGGCCTCGGCCCAGACGGTGCTCGACCGGGTCGCCTGTCTGAAAGGTGTCGCCGATGCGGTAAATGTAACCGACGGTGCCAGTGCACGTGTACATATGTCGGCACTCGCTGCAGCCGCAATCATGGCGCACGAAGGTATCGACCCGGTATTGCAATTGACCACGCGCGACCGAAACCGGCTGGCGCTGCAGGGAGACGTCGTTGGTGCTGCTGCCCTCGGAATTCACAACTTCCTGTGCCTGACTGGCGACAAGATGTCCGCCGGGGATCAACCCGATGCGGCTGAAGTGTTCGAAATCGATAGTGGCGAGCTAATGCGTCAGATGCGCGATATGCGCGATACGGGAACCTTCCCTTCAGGACGCGAAATCAGTCCGCCACCCGAACTTTTCCTCGGTGCCGCGGAAATGCCCGCCGAACCCGGGGACAACTGGCCCGCCGCGAGACTGCAGGCCAAGATCGACAATGGAACGCAGTTTTTTCAAACCCAGTACTGCTTTGAACTCGATAAAGTAAAACGCTACTGCCAGGCGCTGGTCGACGGCGGCTTCACCGAGCAGGCACATTTTCTGATCGGCATCGGTCCGCTGGCATCCGCCAAATCGGCGCGCTGGATGAACGCTAACCTGTTCGGTGTGCATGTCCCGGACGATATCATCACGCGCCTGGAAGGCGCCACTGATCAGAAAGCGGAGGGACGTGCAATTTGTGCGGAGCTACTACAGGGCTTCGCAGAAATCGAGGGTTGTGCCGGCGCGCACCTGATGGCGCCGCACCAGGAGGCCGCCTGCGCCCGGGTCATCAAGGAATCGGGCTTACTCGAGCTCAGGAATTAGCCAGCCTGATAATTTGCGCAGATGTTGAAGCCTCGGTTACGCGGGCAATAATCTGCGCGTGTTGATAACCCAGTACCCGCAGCTGCTGCAAACATGGCTCGGCCTGTTGCCGGGCGACACCAGCCAGTAAACCGCCTGCAGTTTGCGGATCGAATATTAGTGGATAGGCGGCATGGGAGGCCAGTCTGGCGGACTCATGAATACTGTGCCGGATACGAACATTCTGTGGTTGCAACGAGCTGGCGATACCTCGCATAGCCAGGCTTACCGCCCCTGAGTAAAGTGGCAGCTGATCCAGCAGGACTTCGACTGTGCAGTCAGAGGCACGTGCCATTTCGAATAAGTGTCCAGCTAATCCAAAACCGGTAACATCAGTACAGGCACTGGCCCCGTACTGACGAAAACAGGTGGCTGCGGCCCGGTTCGAAACCAGCATCTGCTCGAGTGCCTCATCGATCCAGTCGCCGCGGGCCTTGCCCTGCATATCGGCGGCAAATAAAATCCCGCTACCCAGTGGCCGGGTCAGAATCAACAGATCACCAGGCTTCAATCCTGCCTTCAAGATCAAATCCTCGGGTCTGGCGAAACCGTTCACGCTGAGACCACAGCTCATCTGGCTGGCCTCCCCGCTATGCCCACCAACCAGCAAGGTTTCGTTCTGCAACAGGGTTTCCTGCACGCCTGACATGAGTTGAAACAAGTCCTGGGATTGCTTGACTTCGCTGCCGTATACCACGTTTGCGATCACCAGTGCACTGTGAGCATCGACACCCATGGCGTGTAAATCACCCAGCGCATGGTTGGTCGCTATCCTGCCGAACAGGTAAGGGTCATCGATAAAACTGCTGAAGTGATCAATCGACTGGATCAATTCCTTGCCGACGGGAACCCGTATCAGGGCGGCATCTTCGGCGTGTTCAAAACCGGAGCTATTAGAGTTGCCATACTGATAATGGATTTTTTCAAGTACCTGCTCCAGGATCTGACTGCCCACTTTCGAGCCGCAGCCACCGCAACGCATCGGCGCTATATCTTGCTCGTCACTCTCGGCTGGCGCCATTTCAGGCAATTCGGTAAATCGGCGCATGAACTTACGGTCGATTCTATCCTTGAGCCACCAGCACCATTTGCCCTTTAATGCCCAACCTCCGCGGCTGGCGACAGCAAATTTATCCCCGCTTGAAATCAGCGATAGAAACTGTGTCTGCGGCTTAAATGGCTTGAGCCCGCCTGCTTTAAGCTTACGCGCCAGATTACGCGCCAGCGGCAGACCCTGGCGCACCGCAAACACCCCTGATTTCGGTCTGGGGTAGTCACCGACCGCGGCAATATCCCCGCTGGCGAATACGTTCGCATGGGAAATGCTTTGCAGGCATGGATTAAGCGCAATAAATCCCCGCTCATCCAGCGCCAGACCTGAATCGCGCAGCCAGCTCGCGGGACTGGCATGGGTCACCCAGATTGCGGCGTGGGCAGCGATCGGTGTGGAGAAATCCCCCATTACCATGCCGTCATCAAAACTCGTCACCGGGTGATCGTAATAAACTTCTATCGAACGTTGCCTTAGAATTTGCACGAACGACTGTTGAACCCTGCTATTGTGCCCAGGCAATATCCGCTCACGATCGGTCACAATTACCAGTTTTAGCCTGGCGCAAGGCTGGCTTAGCTGGCGGGCACGATAGTCCAGCGAAAGCACCAGTTCGATACCCCCGGCCCCGCCGCCAATGATCGCCAGACGCAACTCACCATCGCTGTTTTGTAGATCTTGCTCGAGTTGATGCCAGGATTTGATGAAGTGATCTACTGGTTTAACCGCGAACTGGTTTTTAGCGGAACTTTTACCATGCGGGTTAAATGGTCGCGAGCCAATGTTGATTGACAGCAGGTCATAATCAAGCGCCGGGCGCCCGTCAATTTCGACCTGGTTTTGCTCTGTATCGATAGCGCAGACTTCATCGTGGATTACGCGGGCACCGGCATAACGGGCCAATGGCAATAAATCGATATGTGCATCGTCATAGTCGTAATGACCGGCAATATAGCCCGGCAACATCCCTGAATAGGGGGTATGCAGGTCGCGCGTTACCAGGGTTATGCGAACTCCGGGTAACGGATGCATGGCGAAATATTTGAGCACAAACAAATGGCTGTGCCCTCCCCCGATTAATACCAGGTCTGAAGTAACTGGTGACTCATCCTTTTGCATCGAAACTCGGCATCATAACGGCTTTGGTTTTCACAGGGCGTACATCGCTCTGGTATTATGCGTGCAGCTTTTGTACTGTAAAGCCATGTTTGCATTAATCCGCTGCCTGTCCTGCGGGCTGATCCTGTTAATTGCCAACGTTGTTGCGACGCCGTTGGCAGCACAACAACTCCTCGAAATTAAACAGGATTACCCCGGAATTCGCGTTGAACAGTTGATAACTGGCCTGGGGATTCCCTGGGGCATGACATTTTTATCCCCGAATCAGCTTTTGTTCACGCAACGCGACGGCAGCGTGCGTCTGCTTGCTATCAACAAGCTTTCCGCTGTGAGCCTCGACGGCACACCCGAAGTCGTCGCTGAAGGCCAGGGCGGCATGCTCGATGTCGCTATCGGGCCCAACTACGCAGATACAGGCTGGATTTACTTCACCTACTCCAAACCCTCGAAATCGGAAGCTGCAACCACGCTGGCACGCGCCCGCTTAAACCAGCATCGCCTGATCGACTGGCAGGATTTACTGGTCACCGACACAGCCACCAGTGCCAGGCGCCACTTTGGTAGCCGCATCGCGTTTGATGACGAGGGTCACGTCTTCTTTGGCGTCGGCGACCGTGGTAAACGCGACATGGCACAGGACCTGAGCAATCATATCGGTACAATTATGCGCCTCAATCTTGATGGTAGCGTGCCAACCGACAATCCCTTTGTCGGCATCGCTAATGCCCGCGATGAAATCTGGAGCTATGGGCATCGCAACCCGCAGGGCCTGTTGTTCGATCGGGTGACCAAGCGGCTATGGTCGATCGAGCATGGCCCCCGCGGCGGCGATGAAATTAACCTGATTATCAAAGGTCGTAATTACGGCTGGCCGGTAATCAGCCATGGTAAAGAATACTGGGGACCGGTAGCGGTCGGCGAAGGTACCAGCAAGGCAGGCATGGAACAGCCACGCAAGGTTTATATTCCGTCGATCGCACCCGGCAGCTTGATCATGTACCGAGGGGATGCATTTCCACAGTGGCAAGGTGGTTTGTTTGCCGGCGCCCTTAAACTGGAACATTTGAATCGGGTCATGCTCTCTGATTCGGGTAAGGTAATCGAGGAGGAACGTATGCTGGAAGATCTCAACGAACGCATTCGCGCCCTGGTCCAGGGTCCCGAGGGCTGGATTTACTTCTCTACCGACAGTGGGCGTATTTTACGTATGCGTCCTCGATAATGATCAACCAATTGATCGAAGTAGCGCTGCAATGCCCCTATTGCTGGGAAGAAATTACCCTGTTAGTCGATGGCTCGATCGAATTGCAGGAATACATTGAAGACTGTGAAGTCTGTTGCCGCCCAATCGATTTCGTCGTCGAAGTCGATGAACAGGGACAGGCAAAGGTAGCTGCCCGGCTTCAACATGAATGAAAAAATCAGGCTAACGCTATTCCTGCTCACACTCATAGTCTGGAGCTGCCCTGGTGCAGCGCCTCGCTGGATTGCACATGCCTCGATGACAGGCCCGACAGCGCTTACCGACCTGCCTCTCCGCTAGCGACGAATGACGAACTCAAAGTGGTGCGGAGTTTCATCGGTATCGACAAGCTGTAGCTCGCTAACCTGCGCGTAATCCGGACCGACCCGGATTTGTCCGAGTACCCTGGAAACCGAATCCGCTTCACCCTGCAGGAAAAACTCGACTCGACCATCGTTCAGATTGCGCACATATCCACCGAGTTTTTCAGTCTGTGCATGGCGCATCACAAAATAGCGAAAACCGACTCCCTGTACCCGACCGGAGACAAAACCTTTGACGCTACGAGACTGATGCATTGTGCTCATCGATGGAGGTTTGAAGTTCGACATTGGTACCAGTCATGCCGGGTTCACCCTGTTACCCGGGTTTTAGCCTGGCCATGATCGCGTCGCCTTCGAGGTTCCAGAATTCGCCCCATTGCGCCAGCAATTGCAGACCTTCACGCTGTTGTGCTGCATCACCAGCTTCGATTCCAAGGCGATAATTCTCGACCCCTTTGATGAAGTAACGCTGGAAATTTTTTCCCAGTCGCAAATCCAGTTGATCGAGGAACTCGCGCTTCACTTCGAATGCGAGTTTCAAGCCCTGATCGAGCATAGCCAGCGCCTGCAGCAAGGCTTCCTCGCTCAAGTCAGCCGTTTGCAGTTGCCTGCCGCCGGTCTCGACCTGTTGCAGCGATTCGAGGAAATAATACTGCTGCCCGGTCGAGCCGGGTTCATCATCCGATGAACAGGCCGTCAGCATAGCCAACAGCAGGCAGTAAAACAGCCCCCGCTGCAGGCCGGCTCTCATCGCTTACCGGCGATACGCATACGCAACGCGTTAAGCTTGATAAAACCCTCGGCATCTTTCTGATCATAGGCGCCACGATCGTCTTCGAAGGTTACTATCGCCTGATCGAACAGGCTATTGGTCGCTGATTTTCGACCAACCACTGATACCAATCCCTTGAATAGCTTGACCCGCACCTCACCGTTTACCGTGGCCTGGGAAGCATCGATCATTTGCTGCATCATTTTACGCTCAGGACTCCACCAGTAGCCGTTATAAATCATCTGTGCGTAGCGGGGCATTAATTCATCCTTCAAATGTGCGACTTCGCGATCGAGCGTAATCGACTCGATGCCACGGTGTGCCTTCAACATAATGCTGCCACCCGGGGTTTCATAACAGCCCCGGGATTTCATGCCTACATAGCGATTCTCGACTATATCGAGACGCCCTACTCCATGCACACCGCCTTCCTGGTTGAGCCGGGTCAATACCTGCGCGGGACTCATTCGCTCCCCATCGATCGAGACAATGTCGCCGTTCTCGAAGCCGAGTTCGAGGTAAGTCGGTTTATCGGGTGCGTTGGTGGGAGATACCGAGCGCAACCACATATCGTCCTGTGCCTCGAACCACGGATCTTCCAGTTCTCCGCCCTCGTAGGAAATATGCAACAGGTTCGCGTCCATCGAGTAGGGCGAGCCACCACCCTTTTTCTTTTCGATCGCAATTCCGGCCTTATCGGCGTAGGCCAGCAGATTCTCGCGCGAACTTAAATCCCATTCGCGCCAGGGAGCGATAACCCGAATATCAGGGTTGAGTGCATAGGCACCGAGTTCGAATCTTACCTGGTCATTGCCTTTGCCGGTTGCGCCATGCGATACCGCGTCAGCACCGGTTTCGGCAGCAATCTCGATCAGGCGTTTGGCAATCAACGGACGCGCAATCGACGTTCCGAGCAGGTATTCGCCTTCGTAAACCGTGTTGGCGCGAAACATCGGGTAGACGAAATCACGCACGAATTCTTCCTGCAGGTCCTCGATATAGATTTCCTTGACCCCGTATTTCTCAGCCTTGGCACGCGCCGGTTCGAGTTCTTCCCCCTGACCGATATCGGCGGTAAAGGTAACCACTTCGCATTCGTACTCGTCTTCAAGCCATTTAAGGATTACCGAGGTATCGAGCCCCCCGGAGTAGGCCAGCACTACTTTGTCTACCGATATCTTACTCATAATCTTCCTGTCGTAATCCGCCCGGATACTGCGAGCTTAAAAAAGGGGAGTATTGTCTTTAGAAATGGCGCAAAAATCCAGCATAAGCGTATAATGCGTGCATCAAAAAGAAGGGGGAAATCATGTCAGATTCTGCATTCAAAGTGCACGCCATGGAATTGGGCCCGATGGAGAATTTCGTTTACCTGATCGAGGATATTGCCAGTCGTCGCTGCGCGGTAGTAGACCCCGCCTGGGAAGTCGATCAAATTGTAGCCAGGGCCAACCAGCACGATCTTAACATCACCGACATACTGTTAACGCACAGCCATCATGATCACATTAATGGTATCGAGGGATTACTGAATCATGCCAATGCCGAGGTGCATTTACTCAAACCCGAATACGAATTCTGGCAGCACGAACTGGACAAACCCAGTTTGCATCATGGCGGTGATGAACTAGAACTGGGCACGACCACGATCAAGATCCTGCATACGCCCGGGCACACGCCCGGTTCGGCCTGTTATCAACTCGGCAATGAAATCATTACCGGCGATACCCTGTTTGTTTTTGGCTGCGGGCGCTGTGATCTGAATGGCGGCAGTCCGCAAGACATGTTTGTGACCCTGAAAAACATGAAACAGCGACTGCCACAGGATATGCTGATCCACCCGGGGCACAACTATTCGGTCAAGCAGACCTGTACCCTCGGCGAACAGGTTGACGGCAACCCCTTCATGCATTACGAGGACAGTGAATCATTTGTGCATTATCGCATGCAGGTACATGACAAAACCCGTGATGAACCCTACGCCGCTGTGAGCAAGCAGCAACTTAAAATTTCCAACCTACTTTAACCAGGTCTCCAATGAATAAAAATTATAGCCTTGCACTCGTATATCTGACAATTGTCTTGCTGGTTTCCGCATGTGCGGCAACAACAATTCCGGTGAAGGCTCCTGATACCCAACCGGGAGACCAGTTAAAAGCGGAGTACCTGGTGGCTAACTGGTGCACCAATCGAGACCTCACCGGAAAAACCAACAGGGATGCCGGACATAGTGCACTGACCAACGTTTCGCCGCTGTACTGGAAGTTCAAACAAGACGGGGAATGGCAGGTGTCCCAGTCGGGCTGGGTGTTTGAGAGTCACGGAGAATGGAAACTTGAGGATCTGAATACCTTGCTCCTGGAAAAATCGAAAGGCAAACCCCTGAGTTATCAGGCCAACTTCAAAAACGGTGGGGCGGACCTGTTCCTCGAAGACGAAGATGGAAAATTTCTGATTCTATCTACATGTGAGTGACGAACGGCAGGAGGTTGCTGGATACAAAGAGCTCATTCAGCCTACCAAAGCCGCGGCCAATAGTAACAGCTCTGCTCGAATCGGCTTTCGTCGCCTTGTTTTGCCTACAGGTATCCGATTATCTCACCCAGTTCTTCAACCCTGATATCGGTGAATTCCGACCAGTCGACATCTCCACGGGTATCTACATGTATAGTCGCTACCCCCGCACCCTTGCCAGCTTCAAGATCATACAGGTAATCCCCAACCATGACCGTATCACCGGCGTCGGCCTGCCAGAATTTGAGTAAGCGTTCAACCCCGTCGGAGGAAGGTTTCGGAATGCAGGAATCACGATCAAGAATATGATCCAGCGGAAAAAAGTGGTCGATCTTGCAGGCCTCCAGGGTATGCTTAACGACCGGCATGGTGTTACGTGTAAGAATTGCCAGTTGACGACCATTGGCGTGCAATTTTTGTAGTAATTCTTTGGCACCTTGCATCACCGACGCCTTGCCAGCGTAATAAAATTCGAGTTCATTGAGCATTTCCCACAAAGGCGCCGCCTTGCTTTCCGACATTGCCTGCAAGGCCTCCAGGATCGGTGCCTGCGGCGCCAGCCCCAGTTCACGGCGCATATGTTCAAAATCATGTGCACTAACGGTCAACGTGCCATCAAGGTCAAATATCCAGTGACCACGATGTTTAAGCATACTGGGCTCCAGCATAGGTGAATTGATATCGTAGGGGATTTGATTGTTTCATTGTAGTATCACGGTCTGGCAATTTATCAACAGGGGGCGATGATGGCAATAAAGATTGGTGATAAGCTACCTTCGATCGACTTGCAGCACAAGATCGAAGATAGCGTGGAGACGATTAACAGTGACGATCTGTTCAGGGGTAAAAAAGTTGTTCTGTTCGCACTTCCAGGTGCGTTTACTCCTACCTGCTCGGCGTCACACCTGCCCGGCTATGTCGTTTATTCAGATCAGTTGTTTGACAAGGGCGTGGACCGCATCATCTGCCTTTCGGTTAACGATGCCCACGTCATGGAGGCCTGGGGGAAGCAGCAAAACGTCGACGACAGGGTGATGATGATCGCCGACGGTAGTGCCCATTTCACCCGGGCAATCGGGCTGGAAGTCGATCTCGATGCCGCTGGTATGGGCATACGCTCGCAGCGCTATGCCATGGTAGTCGACGATGGCGTGATCGAGTTGCTCAACGTCGAGGCGCCGCGAAAATTCGAAGTCAGCGATGCCGAAACCATACTAGCCAGTCTTTAACGGAGGGATTTCATGTCCGCCGCCAAAGGACCCAGCAAATTTGTCGATGCGGCCTATCATCTCGATGACGAGGCCGACATGGTCAATTTTTACCGGAAATGGGCCGCCGACTACGACCACCAGATGCTCGATGAACTCGGCTATACCTCACCAACCAGGATTGCCCAGCAACTCGGTGAGTATTTACCCGATACCGCATCGACGGTGTTTGATATCGGTTGCGGTACCGGTTTAAGCTGCGTGTTCCTGGCCGAAATGGGCTATACCAATCTCGATGGCATCGACCTCTCACCCGACATGGTTCGAGTGGCCGGTGAACGCGGCATTTACCGGGAACTGCTGGTTGGTGATGTCAACCAGGCACTGGAACGTGACGATGAGAGTTACGATGCGGTTATTTCTTCGGGGACATTCACCCACGGACATGTTGGTCCGGAGCCACTGGATGAGATATTTCGCATCCTCAGACCAGGTGGCATTCTGGCCTGTACCGTGCACCAGGATCTGTGGACATCAATGGGATTCGAAGCAAAATTCAATGCGCTGGTTGAGCACGGCGTCGCGAATCAACTGAGCTCGCAACTGGGTAGTTATTACAAGGACGCCCCCGTTGAAGGCTGGTTCTGCATTTATCGAAAAAGCACCTGACTGGCATCCCGCAAGGTAACAAAGTGATCAAGCATGGTGGTCACATAAGATCCTGGCGGGAGCGCCACTTTCAATACCAGGGATTGATCTTCGGCATCGTAGTCGAAGCTGAACTTATCGGCAGCGACGCGCAAGGGGCGCATTTGCAGTTTCGCGCCCTGCTGATCCAGGCAACAGGTTATATCCTTGTACTCGTCAAAAATCTGCGCTTCAATTGACTGGGGCTCCCCCGTTAACAGGCAACGACCTGTACCGTAAAGGCTGGCAGTGCTCGCAATATCCAGGCCCTGATATCTTGCAACAAGCTTGTCATCAACCTCATCGGAAAAAATGGAACGACTGCCACGCAACATGAACACATCTCCCGGCAATGGATGCTCCCAGTGCCCCAGACTGATACGTCGCGCCAGAATCTGGTTAAACAGGTAGCTACGCAGCGACGACAGCAAGATACTCTTGCGCGAACGTTTCAGTCTTCGGATGTTGAGTTGTTCGAGGGCCTGCCTGACATTATCCTGTTTTCGACCAAATCGTTGGGCACCAAAATAGTTCGCGAACCCCTGGTTAGCCACGCATTGCAGTTGCTCCCTGATTTGATCCGGAAAACTGCCGACTTCGCGTAAGCGAAGCTGGAAAGAATTCGATTTATGCGTGCCCGGCCGTAGTTTCTTGTGGTGTCGAGCCTGTCGCAAAACTCGATATCCCTCGCCTCCGCTGAGATCAGGCGGCGAGAGTTTACCAGGCAGATGCAGGCTCAACCATTGGCGCGTCAGCGCATGCTTGTCCTTGAGCCCGCTATAGCCAATAAGCTGGGGTTTAAGTGAGTAGTCACGAGCGATCCGGGCAATCAGATCCATCGTACTAAGACCGGTCTTTTCAACCCATAGAAAAAGGTGTTCACCCTCCCCCTCGGGTTCGAATCCCAGTTCCTCGGTCACCTGGAAATCTGCAGGGCTGGATTTGAGAACACCGGTAATAATTGGTGATCCGTAGGGATAAACCAGTCCCTGCTCCATCAGCTGCGCGCTTTCTCGGCGACCTGGTTACGCAGGTAGTTAATGCTGGCGTGCCTGGAATCAACTGCAAGGCCTCGATCTATGCCGGTTTGGGCTAGTTTGAGTAAAGACCTCGCATCAGGCAATAAATTGATATCAACAGGGAAATCGACACATTTACACATCTCGTCCAACCAGCCATGTCCCGCACCACATTGGATGCCTGCGTCGATGTCGATATCATTGGCCGCGCTGAGTTGTTCGGTACCTGCAAGTCGGGCACAACCATCGGTGTCCCGGTAGTAGTTTGCCCAGTATATTTCCTGCATACGGGCATCCAGAGCAACCAGCGTATTACTATAGTCATTTTGGTCCAGGCAAACCTGGGCCAGCACCGCGAGGGTCGAAACCTGTAGTAACGGAATATCCAGCGCGAGCCCGATCCCCTGAGCCTGTGCGGTTGCAATACGGATACCGGTAAACGAACCTGGACCATTGGCGAAGGCGCAATGGGATATCGAATGCCTGGGAATTTCGGATGCGGACAACACCGCATCCATCATCAGCGGGAGGAGTTGCGTATGCTGTCTTGGTGCGAGTTCATACTCGCTGAAGATAGCGCCGTCTTCGCGTAACAATGCGGCGGAGCAAGCTTCGGTAGAAGTATCTAAGGCAAGAATATTCACGCCACTATGACGTGATGTTATTGCAGGGCTTTGATAACCTGCCTGGCATCACCAATCAGAGGATGGTTCGGGTTTTCGTTGATAAATTGCCGCATTACGACCAGTGAACGTTCGCTTTGACCGATACTCGCAAGGCTAACGCTCTTGCCGAACAATGCATTGGGCCGCATATTGCTTTGTGCATACTCGCTGAGAAAGTCGTCGAACAACTCCACTGCCGCGGGCAGATCGCCCTTATCCATTTTATGCTGCGCCTGGCTGAACTTTCCTAATTCCACCTGAAAACTCTCATCCTGCGTCAGATCAGCTTTCCAGTAGGGTTGCAGCAGAGTATCGGTGGATTCCGCACCGCGGATTCCGGCAACATATGTCTGGGTAGATTTGGCTGATTGCCTTTGCGTCGGGTTAAGGGCTTTCAGATGTGCCCAAACGGATCTGAACAGTCCCGTGAACACGCTATGCGAGTTGGATTCGGTAACGGTAGTCGCGTTTAGTGCGATGGCCGGTGCATTGACCGTAATACAGCCAACACAAAACAAGACAATCAGTAATTTCTTCATACCCTAACCTTTTATTGACTCAGCAACTTGCTATAAGCCTCATGCTCTTTTTGCAAACTTGCATTCAACTCCACCGCCCTCTGATAACTCGATCTTGCTTGCTTTAAATCACCAGCCTTGTATTGCGCCATTGACAGGTTAATCCAGATGCCACCGTCTTCGCTATCCAGCCTGGTAGCCCGGGAGTAATAGTCGATTGCGCTAGTATACTCCTTTTGCAGGAAGAATAGGTTGCCCCGATTAGTAATTACTGCACTATTTCCCGGCGCAAGCTCTTCCAGTGCTTCAAATGCAATCTCTGCATCTGCATATAGTCCATAACGGGCGTACAAGATAGCAATTTGTAAGCGGGCGCTGATATTTCCGGGATCGTTGGTCACCATGGTCTGGTATGGCAACAGCAGACGATCGACACTTTTTTCCAATAATACGTTTAGCGCCTTATTTACCAGGCTTTCGGTGCGCGTTTTTTCGGGCAATTCGATCGAATAGTTGGCCTTGCGCAGGGTTACCGGTTTATATTCCTGCCAGGCCTGTTTCAAGTCGATGATACCAAGTTCATTTGCGGCCAGCGCAAGCTGGTATTTATTCGCACCCTCGGCCCAGGCCTCGATAAAACTGGTGTTGACCATGGTCGCTTCGAGTGGAATCCAGACTTTTCCATCCCTGATCACCAGTAAGCTCGGATCCTGGCTGATTAGCCCGGCATCTTCTTCAGCGAGGCCAGTATCGAACATCAGGAACAGGTGCCCGGGAATTTCGATGAATGCGGTGCTGATTCCCAGATTTTCAAGGCCAGCGCTAATGAGTACCGATAAATCGTCACAATCTCCGCTTTTCAGACGCAGGGTTTCGCGCGGAAATTGCACGTAGTCGATCTGATCGTCACGCAGTTCGGTAAACGGGGTATTCGGGTCGATGATATAATTGGTGCCAGCCGCCGTCAGGCCGCTGAAATAAACCATCGCTAAAACCAGTTTGTCATTTAGCGGGCCGGGTTCTGGCTGGAAGGTATTGACGAGCTGGCGTACATAATCTCTGAGGGTGTCATCCTTCGGAGTGACGAAGGATCCGACCATGGAAGAATCACCCCAGATAATTGCGTTCTTGCCATAAATCGTCATCGGCTGGGTCAACGAAATATCGTCTTTCTGGCCATCGCGCAGGTAAGTCAATTTTACTTCCACCTGTACCCCGGTGTCCTCGTCTACATCCAGAATCCTGTTGTTGAAGGTTGCCTTGATCGGGATTTCCTGGATTTCACCTCCCTTGATCATCGGGATATCGACTGAAGTCGGAAAATCCATGTACTCCCTGATTTGAAACGAGAGTTTCAGGTTGCCATAGTCGGTGGCGCTGACATTTTGCAGCTTGACGCTGCCAATCGACTGATCCTGGTATTTTTTATACGCGGACGAGAAAACCCTTTGCAAATTCAAATCGGTCAATAGCAACTGCGGCGCATTATTGGCGAATTCCAGTGACTTCTTACGTTCAGCAAAGGCAATATTGAGGATTGCCCGGTTTTCTTCCGAGGGGTCGAGTTCAACCGCTTTTTCAAACTCGGTAACCGCGTTATCGAAGGAACGACGTTTGCTATAGAGACGACCCAGCGCGAGATGCGGATCTACCCAGGTCGGTCGTATCGCAGCTGCCTTTTCGAGATGTTGGCGAGATTCATCGAACAGATTAGCCTCCTGATAGACACGACCGATACGATATTGCAAGTCAGCTGATGCAGTATCGAGACTAATCGCTGTTTTCAGGATTTCAATTGCCGAACCAGTCTTGCCCTGTTGATTGGCGATATCGGCCTGCAAAACCAGCACATCGATATCTTCAGGGGCAATGCGTGCTGCGGCTTCAGCATGGATAGTAGCGGTTCGATAGTTGCGTGACGCAAATTGACTGCGCGCATAAAGCGTATTTGCCGACAATGACCTGGGTTCAAGCACTATTGCTTTATCGAGAAAAACATTGGCATCTGCATAAAGCTGGCGTTCAAGCTCGATCTTACCGGCCAACAGGTATAATTCGAATGCTTCCGGATTGTGCTTGATGCCCGTAGTCAGAGCTTCGACTGCATTGGAAAGTTGATCGATTTCTATATAAGACTGCGCCAGCGAGACCCAGACATCAACAACACCGGGTATATCTTTTCCCGCACGGGTCAAGCGCAATACCGCTTCCTGGTGATTGCCCTGTTTTGAGGCAATCTTTGCCAGCAGGTAATGTCCGTCACCCTTGGTATCCTTTTGCGCGGATAGTTTCAACGCGATAGTGCTAGCCTCCTGATCACGGTCCAGGCTGAGTAATGCTTTCGCCTTGCCGACAGCCGCTGCACCGGAACTCGGTTGCGCCCGGGACACCGCATCATATTGTTTGAGCGCATCTTCATAGTTGCCCAGTTCGTACAAATCCCCTGCAATCTGAAGGCGTATTTCATAACTGTTCGGACTGGTTTGCGCTATCGTCTGGTACGTCGACAGTCCTTTTTCAACCAGGCCTGCTTCTATGTAGGCGCGACCCAGCAGGTATCGAAGCTCGACATTTTCCTGATGTAGCGCCAGGCCATCTTCCGCACAACTAACCGCACCTATCGCGTCGGCGAGTTCAAGGCTAATCTGGGTACATATTACGTATGGCTCAATATCGACTGGGCCTTGTGCCAACACCTCGTCGATCAGTGCACGGGCATCGAGGTATTGCTCAAGATGGTATAAAGCCAGCACTCGATAACGAATCGCCTTGTTTCGGTAGGATTCAATTTCTTCCAGTTGTCTGAACTCGGCAATGGCACGCGTATAATCCTTTAACCGATACAGGCTCATGCCGAGAATGTCACGCGTATCTGCATTGTCCGGTGCGACTCTCAGCAGTTGATCCGCGAGTTTGACAACTTCGTTCAGTTCACCCGCCTGGTATAACGCAGCGATCCTCGGGAAATAATTCTGTTTAGGCGCCGATGGAGCCGCGTTTATTCCATGGGCGCTTACCGACACTATCCTGAACCAGGCAAACTTGCCTGTCGTGCTAACCCACAGTTTTTGCTCCAGCCCGTAACTGGTCGCAATTTTTTCAAATGGGCCATCCTGGTCGACAGCAGCCTGGATTTCGTATTTGGCGATCAGCGGTGATTTGCTACTACTCCAGCGCAGATCTATGGTTTCTTTATTGCCCGAGACTCGCAAACTGAAAGCCGCGTCTGGATACTCGAGAAAATCAAAGCGAAAATTCTGCCGTAGAGCAGAGTCGTTTACATAGACACTGTTGGTTGCACCTGAAGCTACCGATATCGAAGTCGCCTGTTCAAAATATACCAGCGTTCCATTCGCTCCTTCGGCACCCAAAACCCTGTCGCGTTTACGATTTTTGTAAAGTCTTACCGAATACCCGTTGAACGCCGTGCCGGTAAGTGCATAGAGCCTGTCCTGCCTGTCGATATCCAGACCATAAAACCTGGTGACCTTGTCAATCGGCGCATCTTGTGCGCCGATTGTTGCAACCTGTTTTCGATCCTTGCTGATGACATGAATTATGCCCAGGGCACCACCGTCGGCAACATATATATTTTGCTGGCTGTCGACCACAATCGGTCCTACTTCGACGAACAGCTTTTCTCCTCCCTGGCTGGATTTGATTTCTTCGAGAAATTTTCCATCGGCAGCAAACACCTGCAGCCGATTGTTACCCTTGTCGGCCACATAATACAAACCACCATGAATGAAAACATCACCTGGCTGGTTAAAATCACCAGCTGAGGACCCATAGCGACCGATAGTAAATAAGTGCTTGCCATCGTGAGTAAAGGTATGCAAATAATTTTTATCCAGCACCGCAACTGTTTGATCACCGACATGGAGTGAAGAAGGTGTGCCGACTTGTTCGGCAAACTTGCCCAATTCCGCACCATCGGGTCCTAAAATCACGATTCCCTGTTCCCCGGATCTGATACACAGGGTTTGGCCATCGATAAAAACGTATACCGCCTCACATGACGCATCAATCTTCGCGCCGAACTCCAACCGATCTCTGGCAACTGGGACCGCAAAACTGGTTTGATCAAGCTGAAACACTTCGACTTTCTTATTCTTTTTATCGAGGACCGCAAGTTGCCCATGCGCATTGACCGAAAGATAGGAAATATCACGGTACTGCGAACGCGCCTTTCCGAAGACCCCGAATACGCTAATCACTTTACGTTTGCGCCAGTCAAAAATTGAAATTCGGTTGCTGACCCTGTCACCCAGGTACAGGATTCCATTCAAATCTGATGTCATCGCGCTAAATTCGGGGGTACTACCAAAAAGCTCCGCTAGCTCACTTGATTTAATTCGTGAAATCAGGTTCCCATGCAAATCGAATATTGACAGGCGGTCCGAACCTTCCAGAACATAGATATTTTCGGCCGCATCGATGCTGATATGGGTCGGCTTGAGTAAATCTTCGCCACTGGAGCCGTGCTTGCCAAACCTGTGTAAATACAGGCCCTGCTGATTAAAAACACTGATTTGCCTGTTTCTTGCATCACCGACATAAATGTTGTTATTGATTGATACAGCCACGGGCCCGGGATCATTGAGTTCCCCTGGACTATTGCCAGATTGAGAAAAGCGAGTGATTTGGGTTAAATCCGGCTCTAGAACAGCAACCCTCGCCGAGCCTTCGTTAACGACAACGAGGTTACCATCGGCGAGCACTTCGATTCCCCCAAGAGCGGGATTCTTAAATACGGAGGGTGTTATACTGCTGGCTTCGATATGGCCATCAGTAATTTTGAGGATAGTCCCTTTTTCCTGACTACTGACATAAACCATACCGTCATCGTCAATTTTCAAGCCGGAGGCATTTTCGATGATCTCGGAGTAGTCTCCGGCCTCGATGAAATGCAGATTTTCGAACCCCTGCGCCTGGCCTGCAAGGCTGGACAGGATAACCATCGGCATTATTCCCAGACTTCCAGACAGTACATTCATGGTTTTGTTTTTCGTTGTTACAGTATCTCCGGCTACTCGAAATGGCATGAGTCTTTTGAGAAGGTCGTTAACTAGCGATCCCTCTTTTACTGTTTTTAACGAAATTGACAAATTCTTCGACCTCAGGGTATTTATCACACAATGGCTTCAAGTTAGCAAATGTGCCCTGTTTTGACCCCCTGGATTTTAATAGTTCCCGAAATGATTTATGTAGAGCATGTATCAAATCGGCTGAATACCCACTCCTTTTCAATCCTTCCTTGTTAATACCGATCACCCTGGCTCGGTTCCCGGCCGCGGTGGAAAAAGGCGGAATATCCTGGGTTACTACCGAACCGAGACCGCAAAAGGCCTTACTTCCAATCTGGGTAAATTGATGCACCGAGGTGAAACCACCCAGTACCGCGTAATCACCGACCTCGACATGTCCCGACAACGAGGCTGCATTGGCAAAAACCGAGTGATCACCGACCACGCAATCATGTGCAACGTGGCTGTATGCCATAAATAGATTATCGCTACCGATTACAGTTTTGCCATTTCCCTCATCAGTGCCACGATTCAGCGTCACGTATTCGCGAATAACGTTCCTGTCGCCAAGCAGCAACCAGGTGGGCTCTCCCCGGTATTTCTTATCCTGCGGCGCCTCACCTATCGAGGCAAATTGAAAAATTCGGTTATCGCAGCCAATTTTACAGGGTCCCATGACCACGACATGGGGTCCGATCACTGTCCCGCTGCCGATTTCCACGTCTGCCCCGACGATGCTGTAGGGTCCGATTTCCACATCGTCCGCTATTTTAGCTTTAGCATCGACAATAGCGGTCTGGTGAATCATGAATCCCGGTCCTGGGCGGAACACATCATTTCAGCTTCCGCAACCACCGCCCCGTCTACCAGGGCCGTGCACTGATACATACCTATGCCGCGCATATTGCGTTTCAGGGTTATATTCAAAACCAGCTGATCGCCCGGAAACACCTGGCCTCTAAAACGAGCCTTATCGATGCCAACCAGCATGTATAGCTTGGTTTTATAAGCGTCACCCATTTCTGCAAAAGACAGTAACCCGGTCGCCTGTGCCAACGCTTCAAGAATAAGCACGCCGGGCATAACCGGTCGTTCTGGGAAATGGCCCTGGAAAAAAGGTTCGTTGATACTAACGTTTTTAATCGCCGACAGGCTTTTCCCCTGCTCGAGCTCAACCACCCGATCAACCAGCAAAAATGGGTAGCGATGCGGTAGTAGTTCCATCACCTTGTTTATATCAAAATCCAAATCAAATCCCCGCTCAGGTTTAGTTTGAGTACTATTCGACTACTTGCTGGATTTTTCCAGTCTCGCTACGGTCTGCGCAAGTTTGTCCAACGATTTGTAACGTGCGCAGACGCGATGCCAAATATTATTCGCCATCAACGGCGTACCGGATGAATAGACCCCGGGTTGATTGATATCCTTTATCACCATGGACAGGGCCGTAATCATCACATTATCCGTCACAGTTAAATGTCCACCGATCATCGCGCCTCCCGCAATCTTGCAGTGGCGCCCAATATTCGCGCTTCCGGCAATTCCGGCACAGGCTGCGATCGCTGTATGCGCTCCAATACGGGCGTTATGGCCAATCTGTATCTGGTTGTCGATCTTACATCCACGTTCAATTATCGTATTGTCAAGCGCACCGCGGTCTACACTCGTATTGGCACCAATTTCGACATCATCCTCGATTACAACGCTTCCGAGTTGCGGAATCCTATGCCAGTGCTGCTCATGTTCGACCAGGCCGAAACCATCGCCGCCGATCACAACTCCGGACTGAAGAATGCAGCGATCGCCCAGACTGACTCCTCGCCCTAACATGACCTGGCTATGCAAAAGACATTGTCTGCCGATAACCGCTGACCGTTCTATTACTGTACCCGCACCGATCGACGTATCCGCGCCAATCTCGACATCACCCTCGATAACCGCGAGGGCGCCGATAGTAACTCCACTTCCAATTTTGGCACTACTCGCTATTTGTGCCGATGGATGGATACCAGCATCCACTCGGGCTTGAGGCTCGAGACCAAGCACCTCGATGGCCCTGACAAAACTGTATTGTGGGTTCTCTGACAGCAACAGCGCCTTGCCTTCAACCGCGATCGCAAGCTCAGGAGGCGAAATGACAGCGCTGCAATTGCTCGCGTTAACAGCTTCGACATATTTCACAGACAAAATAAAGCATAAATCGCTTGCGGTCGCAGATCCAGACGATGCTACGCCGTTGATCATCAAATCAGCATCGCCCCGGAATTCAAGCCCCAATGCCTCGGCCATTTGTTGCAGGTTTAGACTCATGTAATTATAAATGCGCCGCCTGGGCTAAGTATCAGCAAAATATCTGGGGTTAGCTACCGAGTTTCTGCATTGTTGTCTGACAATTGCTTTAACATTTCGATCGTCTCCGCAGTGATATCGATCTGTTCGGAGACATAGCTTACGCCCTCTGTCAGTATCAGGTCGAATTCGCCATTATCCCCCTGCTTTTTCAGTACATTGGAAATAACTTTTTGCAAATTACGAATTTCTTCGTTACGGCGCAGGTTCTGGTCCTCACGAAACTCCTGCTCCAGAAACTTCAGCTGGCTGACCTTGAGTCGGATCTCTCGCTCCAGTTTACGTCGCGCGTTGGAACTGAGCTCAGCATCCGTTTTCAACTGCTCTTCCAGCGCCAGAATTTCCTGCCGCTCTTCCTTCAGCTGAGCTTCGCGTGGTTCGAAAATTGCCTTGAGCCGCTCTTCGACCTCTCGTGCCTGCGGAGCTTCCTTGAGTACGCGCGCGGTATTTACGAAACCAATTTTGTACCCCGGGTTCTGCGCCGCTGCTGTTTGCATCGTAACCAGCAACAAGAGCACAAGAAATGGGGGCATAATTCTGTTCAAAATCATCACTAAAACGATGCTCCAAGCGAGAACTGAAATGGCTGGGTGTCATCACCAGATTCGTCATTAAGCGGAAACGCGTAGCTGAACTCCAGGGGACCAATAACCGAGAACCACTTGGCGGATACTCCGACTGCCTGTCTCATTTCCTTAGTCTCATAATCATCAACATCCTCGAATACATTTCCGGCATCAAAGTATAACCCAAGCCTGAAGGTATCTGAACTCGCCAGAGCTTCGATCGGGAAGATAATTTCTGCAGTGGTTATAACCTGCAGGTTACCCCCTTCGGCGTCACCCTCGCTGTCCCTTGGTCCTAAACTGTTAAATTCATAGCCCCTGACCGAACGCACGCCACCCGCGTGGTACTTTTCGTATATCGGCAAATCATTGGTATCACCATATCCATTACCGTATCCAACCCGACCCTTCAGGTCGAGCGTAAAGAGTTCGGTCAACGTAAAAGCGGTGGAATGGCGATATCTCGCCTTATAGTAATAGAGATCACCGGCCTGGAGTTCAAGCGAAATACTATTGAGACTTCCCGAATCGGCAAATATTCTCCGGTTACGCGTGTCTTTGGACAAGCTGATTATGCCAAATGCAGTCTCGAATTTGTCGCCATTCACATCTTCCCGGGGTGTAGAATCATCGTATTTATCGCTATTGTCGACGACGAAGTCGATCACTTCGATTGACGACGAACTGGTAGTCTTGAAATCATTTTGCATCGCACCAACCTCCAGCCTGAGCCGGTTGTACTCCGATAACGGAATACCGTAATCAATTGACCCGGTTATGCGATCGATCAGGTAGTTACTGGTATTGTTTTCCGATGCATCGGTTTTACTGTAACTGAAATTGAAACCTCGGCTGACTCCGTCCGGCGTGTAATAGGGATTTTCGTACTTGAATGAATAACGCTGCGAGGCAGCGGAATTATCGAATGCAAGTGAGACCGAGTTACCCGTGCCGAAGATGTTTTCGTGCGTGAAACCAAGATTAAAGATTACACCCTGCTGCTGAGCAAAACCGAGACCGACGCTCAAATTTCCTGAAAATCGTTCGGTCACCGCAATCTCGAGATCAACCAGATCATCCGAATTGGGTACTCTTACCGGTTTGATATCAACCGAACCAAGATAGTTCAGACGCTGTAGCCGCACCCGCGAACGGTCAACTTTTGAACTGGTATAGACTTCACCTTCCAGTTGACGCATTTCTCTACGCAGCACGGTATCCTGAGTTTTTTCATTACCACTGAAGGTGATATAGCGAACGCGCATTTTCTTGCCGGGGTCGACAAGAAACTGCAATGATACCGTTCTATTCTGCTCATCGACATCATTCAAAATGCGGATGTTGGCGAACGCATATCCGTCCTCACCAAGGCGTTTTTGCATAGCGGTGATTACTTTATTTACTTCCTTGCGAGAAAAAATATCTCCCTTACGGAAGCTGATCAGGGCACGCAACTCCGCGGCATCAACCACCATTTCACCTCCCATCTCAACACCGCTTATCGAATATTGCTCACCTTCGAAAATATTGATGGATAGGTTAATGTCTTTACGATCAGGGCTAATAGTTACCTGTTGAGAATTCACCTGAAACTGAATATAGCCTCGATCGAGATAATATGATTTTAGCGACTCCAGATCTGCGACCAGTTTCGAGCTCGAGTACTCATCATCGGCGAATATGCCTGAACTGCTTGTCTCGAGTTGAAAGACATCGAGTAAATCGTCTTCGTCGAAATTACGGTTACCGATGATATTGATGGATTTTATGGTCGCAGAGATACCTTCAGATATTGTAATATCTATCGCAATTCGATCTTCATCGAGAGATCGCCACTGGGCGTCGATGCTGACAGCGTATTTTCCCAGTGAATAGTAAACCTGTTGCAGTTCAAGCTGAATTTTCTCAAGCTTGTTCTCGTCGAATATCCGTCCTTTAGCTATATCGACCTGATCCAGCGCCTTTTCCAGTGACTCATCGTCTATATCATCGTTACCCTCGAAGTTAACTTCTGCTATCGAAGGTCGTTCTACGACTTTAATGATTAAAACATTATCGCGCCTTAATAATTCGATATCGTCGAAGAAACCGGTCGAGTAAAGCTCGCGGATGATTGTGGGGGTACGATCAATTTCCAGCGTTTCACCCACATTTATCGGCAAATAGCTGAACACCGTGCCAATTGTGATTTTTTTGTTACCGACAACTTCGATACTTTCGACTACAAAGCTGTCGGCTTGCACCCAGCAAGACACCGACAACAGTACCAAAGCACTGATCCAGACAGAAATTCTCAAATTTACTCTACCAGACGCAGCAAGTCGTTATAAATGGCAATCGACATCAACCCAAAGAGCAGCAGGATTCCAATTTTCTGCCCGATAATTTCTGTTTGTTCCGACACTGGACTGCCCTTGAAAATTTCTACCAGGTAATAAAACAAGTGACCGCCGTCCAGCATCGGTACCGGAAGCAGGTTCAATACACCCAGGCTAATGCTGATGATCGCAAGGAAGCCAAGAAACGGTTCCAGCCCTATGCGCGCTGAAACTCCAGCATAGTGCGCAATCGTAATTGGACCGCTTAGATTTCTGACGCTCGCCTCACCGGTAACGAGCTTACCCAACACCCGCAACGTAAGCCAGGTCATGCGCCAGGTTTTGTCCGCGGCTTCTGCGATTCCCTGCAACGGACCGTAGCGTTCGGTAACCATCATTTCACGACGTACAGCCTCGGGGATTTCGATTCGATTTCGAACCCCGATGTAACCATAGGTTTCACCGGCTTCGGTACGACTGCGTGGGGTAATTGTCAGCTCGACCTCCTCGCCTTCTCGCAACACCCTGAGTGCCATTTCCGTTGCCGCATTGGCACGAATGTGATTCACCCATTGAGTAGCATTTACGATAACAACATTGTCGAGCGATATAATTTTATCTTCGGCCAGCAGACCGGCCTGCCGAGCTGCGCCATCTGGCAGGACTTCGGCGATAATCGGTGGTACATCAGGTCTCCAGGCAGATACTCCCAGATCTCGCATCAGATTTATTTGCTCTTCTTTCAACAGCTCCAGTGCCCTGATATCAATAACCTTGTCGCGAATCTGCAAGTCCTGGCCCTGTACCTGCAAAACGATCTGCTCGGCACTTATCGATTCTTCCAGCATCGCGAAACGGGCTCTTTCCCAACTTGAAGTTTTTATTCCATTCACCGCAAGGATAAGATCGCCTTGCTGAACCCCTGCTGTATAGGCTGGGCTGGGATTACTGATTTCGCCGATGACCGGTTTGACGCCACTGACTCCAACCAGAAAAATCAGGTAATACGCAACTATCGCAAACAGAAAGTTGAATGCGGGCCCGGCGACCACGATGGCAATACGGCGCCACACCGATTTTTGATTGAAGGCTCGTGCCTGCTCGTGCTCCTCGACCTCGCCTTCACGCTCGTCCAGCATTTTGACGTAACCGCCGAACGGGATCGCCGCAATCACATATTCAGTCTGATCTACGCCCGATTTCCAGAGCCACAAAGGCTTGCCAAATCCAACCGAGAATCGCAACACCTTGACTCCTAGCTTGCGCGCAACCCAGAAATGGCCAAATTCATGCACGGTTACCAAAACACCAATAGCTACGATAAAGGCGAGAATGCTGTAAATGATACCCAGGAAATCCATAACCATCAGGCTCCAGGTTTGACCAGTTCACGCGCCAGGCGTCGCGCACTGGAATCTGCTTGCAAAATCCCCTCCAGCATATCTGCCGGCCCAGTTGCTGTTTGTTCCATAACGTTAGTAATCAATCTCGGTATCTCGGTAAATTTGATTCGCCTATCTAGAAAATGCTCAACCGCAACCTCGTTGGCGGCGTTCAGCACCGCCATGCTGGTCCCACCCTGGTGCCAGGCTTCTCGCGCCAATGCCAGGCAGGGATAACGGATCTCATCCGCGAGTGTGAAGTCTAATTGACTGACCTGCAACAAATTCAGTGGTTCAACCCCGCTTTCGATACGATCGGGCCAGGCCAGCGCATGGGCAATCGGAGTGCGCATATCGGGGTTGCCCATTTGTGCGATTACCGACCCATCAGTATAAGCGACCATGGAATGAACAATACTTTGCCGATGTAACAGGATTTCGACATCCGCATGATCCACGGCGAACATCCAGCAGGCCTCAATCATTTCCAGGCCCTTATTCATCATGGTTGCGGAATCCACCGAGATTTTTGGTCCCATATCCCAGTTTGGATGGGCACAGGCCTGTTGTGGGGTTACATCCTCCAGATCTGCGAGATCAAAATCCCGAAACGGCCCGCCAGAACCAGTCAGAATGATTTTACGCACCCCCTGCGCAGCAACACCTTGATCGATAGATCCGCCAGGAAGACATTGAAATATTGCATTGTGTTCACTATCTACCGGCAACAACTCGGCGCCATGTTGCTGCACCTCATCCATAAACAGGGCGCCCGCCATAACCAGCGCTTCCTTGTTGGCAAGCAGTATCCGCTTACCCGCACGAACCGCGGCCAGGGTCGGCATCAAACCCACAGCACCGACAATCGCCGCAACCACCACATCGACTTTGTCAGCTGCGGCCACCTCGGTCAGGCCTGCCTCACCTGTCAGAACCTCGGTAGGAAGATCTGCTATCGCTTGCGCCAGGCAGTGTGCACTTTCGGCGTCGCGCATCACCACGAAAGGAGGCTTAAACTGGCGGCACAACTGCTGCATTTTCTGGTGATTGCTATTCGCAGTCAGCGCATATATTGCGTAAAGATCCGGGTGACGTGCGACGATATCGAGCGTGGATTGCCCAATCGAACCCGTTGCGCCAAGTATTGTCAGCTGCTTCACAATGGGTTCACTATGAAAATTCCGGCGGCAAAAACCGGCGCTGCCGCAATCACACTATCGATGCGATCGAGCATTCCACCATGCCCGGGCAACAACTTGCCGCTATCCTTTACCCCGGCCTCCCGTTTGAGAATGCTTTCAAACAAATCACCGACCACCGAGATCAGTGAAGTTGCGAGGCTGATCAACAAAAATTGAGGTAATCCGATGCCCCAGCCTGAACTAAGCTGGTAAATACTGAAAATCCAGACCAGGTTGGCAAACAGACCTCCGGCCAGGCCTTCCCAGGTTTTACCCGGGCTAATGGTTGGTGCCAGCTTGTGCTTGCCAAACTTGCGGCCACTAAAATAAGCCCCGATATCGGCTATCCACACCAGGCTAAGCATGTAAAGCAGCATCCCCCCACCATACACTTCTTGCAGGTATACGAGGTCATGCACGCATATCCATAATAGATCCAGGCCAATGCCGAGCATCAACACTCTGGGCAATAACGGCCAGTTACCGTTATAGCGATAGGCCAGTAATCCAAATGAAATCAGTATCCAGAGCGCGAGTCCTGCCAGCGATTGCCAGTAGATCAGTAAGGGATTGACCACTGTCAACGAGCCCCAAAATAACATCACGAACAGAGCCGCCATCAAAGCGGCAGGTATGTCAGGCATTTTGACGGTGAGTACCAGCAACTCCCGGGATGCAGTAAACAGAACTATAGCGAACAGGATTCTGCTCCATAAGGTATCCGCGAACAGGATGGTGCCGATAACAACGACCACGAGGATAACCCCGGTAATGATGCGCTGCACTAGCACTAGTTGGAAGCCTCGATTTGCTCGCCGGTTTTACCATAACGACGTTGACGACGTGTGTATTCATCGAGGGCAGCACGAGCGTCAGCATCTGCAAAGTCAGGCCATAGTCGATCACTGAAATAAAATTCAGCATAGGCTAGTTGCCATAACAAAAAGTTGCTGATCCGCTGCTCACCACCGGTGCGGATAAACAAATCGGGCGCGGGGATATCACCCAGTGCCAGCATTCGTTTGAAAACCCGCTCATCGATACTGGCCGCCTCCAATTCACCAGCCTGAACCTGCCGGGCCAAAACTCTGGCAGCATTGACGATATCCCAGTGACCGCCGTAATTTGCCGCTATATTCAAAGTCATAGTGCTGTTGTTTAAAGTCTTTGTTTCCGTTACTTCGATTTGTTGCTGCAGGCTATCTGAAAATACGCTCCTGTTACCGATAAAACGGATACGTATGCCCTGCTCGTGCAACTCGCCGGTGTACTTTTTCAGCGATTGCATAAACAACTCCATCAAACTGTTCACCTCTTCTTCGGGACGATTCCAGTTTTCACTACTGAAAGCAAACAGGGTGAGATGCTTTATGCCGGCCTGCGCGAAGAACTCAACCATACGCCGTGTCGTTTCGACACCTTTACGGTGTCCGAAACTGCGTGGCATCAGCCTCTTTTTTGCCCAGCGGCCGTTGCCATCCATAATGATGCAAACGTGACTGGGAACCTTTGCCTGAAGCTTTGAAGTCATGATCCCGTATCAATATCGCGATCAAATCTCCATTAATTCCTGTTCTTTGGTTTGTAGTAATGATTCAATCTCGTCGGTAGATTGATTTGTCACCTGTTGCACCAGATCCTGACCCCGGTGTTCGTCATCTTCCGAGATATCCTTATCTTTGCTCAGGGTTTTTAAATCGTTATTGCCATCACGGCGGATATTTCTGACCGCAACACGGGCGTTCTCGGCCAGTTCTCGTACTACCTTGACCAGCTCCTTGCGCCTTTCCTCGGTGAGTGGAGGCATCGGCACCCGAATCACGGTGCCAGCGGTGGATGGGTTTAAACCGAGATCCGAGGAAATTATCGCTTTCTCGATAACCGGCACCATGCTCTTGTCCCAGGGAGAAACTGCCAGCGTGCGCGCATCTTCAACGGTGATATTAGCCGCCTGTCCTACCGGTACATCACTGCCATAGAAATCCACCATAATATGATTCAGTAAACTCGGGTGTGCCCTGCCAGTTCTGATCTTGCTCAGCTCGGCCTTGAAGGATTCGATGCTCTTGTTCATACGACTACGTGCGTCTTGTTTGATATCGTCTATCATGATTTTGTCTCCTTCCGGCTTACCCGGGTTCCAATCGACTTGCCTCTTGCCAGATCAAGCAGTGCGTTTGGTTGATTAATATCGCAAACGACCAGATCCAACGCATTATCATTACATAAAATCATTGCCGCAACATCCATCACCGCGAGACGCTGATCGATCGCCTGGTCATAGTCCAGATGTGTATAGCGCAACGCATCCTTGTGTTTCATCGGATCCTTATCATAAATACCATCTACCCTGGTTGCCTTGATCAACAAATTGGCTTCGATTTCGATTGCGCGCAGGCTGGCAGCGGTGTCAGTGGTAAAATACGGGCTACCAGTGCCGGCCGCAAAAATAACAATTTCGCCTGCGGCAATACGCCGACGCGCATCACGCTGGGTGTAAGATTCGCACAGTTGTGGAATATCGAGCCCTGACATCACCACCGCGTTGGCCGCCTGTCGCTGCAAACCATCTCGTAGCGCCAGGGCATTCATAACCGTCGCCAGCATTCCCATGTGATCGGCAGTTACCCGATCGATTCCCGATGTCGCCAGACTGGCGCCGCGCAGCAGGTTCCCACCCCCGACAACACAGGCAATTTCAACACCTGCAGAGTGCATTTCGATAAGCTCGGCAGCGAGTTTATCGATCATCGCCGGATCGATTCCTGAATTCTGATTGCCCAGCAAGGCTTCACCACTAAGCTTTACCAGAATGCGTTTGTAATTGATTTGAGACATAGGATTATGATCTAGTTACCTAAGGAGCATGGCCACGCGTGCTAAACAAAAAGCCCGGGCAAACAGCCATAGCCGCGAATTTTATAGCTAGTAAACCCACATTATAAACTTATTTGTTCTAAGTAATTGTAAGCATAAATTCAGGTGCAAAAAAAAGGCCGCGAACATTGCGGCCTTTACCAGTTTCAGGCCCCTAGTTGGGAGGCTACTTCGGCAGCAAAGTCTTCAACCTTCTTTTCGATACCTTCACCCACTTCATAGCGAGTAAAACCACTCACCGAGGCATCAGCGCCAGCAAGCAATTTCCCAACCTTCTGCTCTGGATCTTTAACAAACGGTTGCCCCAGTAAGGTTACTTCGGCAAGAAACTTATCCAGTCGCCCCTGGATCATCTTTTCGATAATTTCGGGTGGTTTACCGCTCGATTCAGCCTGGGCAATCAGAATTGATTTTTCCTTCTCGACAAATTCCGCTGGTACCGCGTCCTGATCGACAAATTGCGGGTTGACCGCAGCGATATGCATGGCAATGTCGCGTGCCAAATCGGCATCCGCACTGGAATCAACCAGTACACCGATACGTGCCCCGTGTAGATAGGAAGCAATCGAATTTTTAGATTCGACTCTGTCAAAACGACGTACCTGGATATTTTCACCGACTTTTGAGATCAACGCCTGGCGGGCTTCTTCGACGCTTTGGCCGTTGCCCATCGTCATCGTTGACAAGGCTTCTACGGAAGCTGGTTTCTGTTGCGCCACGGTCGCCAGCACATCATCGGCGAAGGCCTGAAAGTTTTCGTCTTTAGCGACAAAATCGGTTTCCGAGTTGATTTCGAGAATCACTGCAGTTTTACCATCATCGCTAACGCTGACCTTGATCGCGCCATCCGCTGCGACACGACCAGCCTTTTTATCAGCCTTGGCCGCACCGGATTTACGCATCAATTCCGCTGCCGCCTCGATATCGCCATCAGTTTCGACCAGTGCTTTTTTACATTCCATCATGCCCGAACCGGTTCGTTCGCGCAGTTCCTTAACTAAAGATGCTGTTATAGCCACTTCAATAATACCTCTGTAATTTGCCTGTTATTTAAAAACAGACGTCAGGTTAGCCCTCACTGTCGGCCTTTGTAGTAGCCGCTTTCTTGGTGGCAGCCTTCTTCGGAGCCGCCTTTTTTGCAGCCGCCTTTTTGGGAGCCGCTTTTTTAGCCGCCGCCTTCTTGGTAGCTGCCTTCTTTGTAGCTGCCTTCTTTGTAGCTGCTTTCTTGGCGACTACTTTCTCAGGCGCTGCCTCTACCTCTGCGGTTTCCACGGTAGCTTCGTCTGCGTTGTCGACAGCTTCCTCAACCTGCCCATCCTGGACAACAGTTTCTTCTGCAACCGGCTCTTCAACAGTAGCTTCACTAGCCACCGGTTGCTCTATAGCAGCTGCAGCTTCACTGTCGACCTTTACTTCGGGAGTAGCTTTCTTCGCAGTGACTTTCACCGCCGATTTAGTCGCAACCGATGAGGCATCAACTTCGACTTCAATGAGCTCTCCTTCAGCATCAGCAACTGTGATGCTTTGTTTACCTTCAAGCACTGCATCCGCTACCATCCGGGTATAGAGTTTGATGGCACGCATCGAGTCATCATTCCCGGGAACAATGTAATCAATGTTATCGGGTGAATTATTGGTATCGACGATACCAACAACAGGAATCCCCAGCTTGGCTGCTTCCTGCACGGCAATTTTCTCATAACCGACATCGATGACAAACAATACATCGGGTAGACCGCCCATCTCCTTGATACCACCGAGGGTTTTTTCGAGTTTTTCCTGCTCGCGAGATAGTTGCAAAATTTCCTTTTTATTGATCTTTTCATAATTTTGGCTAGCCGCCAGGTCATCGAGTTCCTTGAGACGCTTGATCGACGCCCGCACGGTCCTGAAGTTGGTCAACATGCCGCCTAACCAGCGGTGATTGACGAAAGGCATACCGCAACGCAGGGCTTCGTCTTTTATTGCATCGCTGGCAGCACGCTTGGTGCCGACAAACATGATTCTGCCTTTTTGGGAAGCAACCTTGCCCAGATAATTAACCGCGTCCTTGCACAGTGGCATGGTTTGCTCGAGGTTGATTATATGAATCTTGTTACGCTCGCCGAAAATAAAGGGAGCCATTTTGGGATTCCAGAAGCGGGTCTGATGGCCGAAATGAACGCCCGCTTCCAACATTTCACGCATAGTGACGTTAGACATAGTATCTCCAGATGTCTGTCGGATAGCC
>Ga0209165_10000085_pt1 | contig 44055 bp, 39 predicted proteins | sample tdAd001_FD_187122 | JGI IMG/M metagenome (GOLD analysis project Ga0209165, IMG submission 187122) | Marine sediment microbial communities from the Atlantic coast under amendment with organic carbon and nitrate - tdAd00.1 (SPAdes)... | ecosystem: Environmental > Aquatic > Marine > Coastal >... | reverse complement strand
CCGCAAACCAAGCACCAAAAACTAAAACCCCTCATCGCTGCCTGTAGCACGCCAGTTTTCATGACTGGCGTCTAACAAATAGGCTCTGCTTGTCGCTATCCTTTAGTGGTATCTGTTTATTCAATCGTTTGCCTGAGAGGATCTAGCCATGTTTTCAAAAGCTGATAAAGCACGCCTATTGATGGTAGCCGCGACCCTGGTGCTAAGCGGCGTGATGGCAGTGGCACAGGCCGCCACTGGCGATGCTGCCGCCGGTGCTGGTGGTTATTTTCATGCAGAAACTGTTTGTTAAGGGTCTTACCGAGACCGAGAAATAAGGGATACGCGATGGCGACCGTTAAACTTGATAATATCGAGAAAACCTACCCGAACGGTTTCAAGGCCATTCACGGGGTCGATGTAGATATCGCAGACGGTGAATTCATTGTGCTGGTCGGTCCTTCAGGTTGTGGCAAATCAACCCTGATGCGTATGATCGCCGGACTGGAATCGGTAACAGCGGGTACCATCAGCATCGGCGAGCGTGAGGTCAATCACCTCGAACCGGCAGAACGCGATATCGCCATGGTATTCCAGAACTACGCCTTATACCCGCATATGAACGTGTTCGACAACATGGCCTATGGTTTGAAAATCAGGCGCCTGCCAAAAGTCGAAATCGAACAACGCGTGCAGCAAGCCGCCGCAATCCTGGAACTGACCGATGATCAGTTGACGCGCAAGCCGCGCGAACTTAGCGGCGGTCAGCGCCAACGGGTGGCGATGGGTCGCGCCATCGTGCGGGAACCCAGTGTTTTTCTGTTTGACGAACCGCTGTCAAACCTGGATGCGAAACTGCGGGTGCAAATGCGCATCGAAATCAAACTGTTGCAGCAACAGTTGGGCACTACCAGTGTCTATGTCACCCATGACCAGGTCGAGGCGATGACGCTCGGGCATCGACTGGTAGTGCTGAACCAGGGCAGGGTGGAGCAACTGGGTACGCCGATTGAACTCTACGAGCGTCCGGCCTCGCTCTTTGTAGCCGGTTTCATCGGTTCACCCGCGATGAATTTCGCGCCTGCAAGAATCAGCACCGATGGTAGTACGGTCGATCTTGATGGTGGAGTTGCCTTCACCCTCCCTGAGACTGTGTTTACCCCGTTCGGCAACCAGCAGGTGATGCTGGGTATCCGCCCGGAAGACCTCGAACTTGCCGGCAACGATGACACAGCTCGCAGTCTGATCACCAAGCTGGTCGAACACCTGGGTGCGGACACGCTGGTGCATGGTCACTTTGGCGACAACCAGACCGACATGACGATTCGGCTTTCCGGGATACGAAATTTCGAGGCAGGTGAAGCTTTACCGATGCATATCGAGCCGGACAAGATTCATCTGTTCGACGCGGCTACCGAAAAGCGCCTTGCTTAAAAGTGAAATTTACTAACTGCAATACATTTAATCGAATAATCGGGAGTGCCGTCACCATGGGCTTGATTGGTTTAGCAGGCACTGCCCAGGGATTTGACCTGCAGGGCCATAGAGGGGCACGCGGCCTGATGCCCGAAAATACGCTGCCTGCGTTTGCCAGGGCGCTCTCCATCGGGGTTAGCACGCTCGAACTCGATCTCGCGGTAACCCGTGATTTTGAGGTCGTTGTCATACATAACCCGCGCTTCGAGCCTGAAATCGCGCGTGACGCTGAAGGTGACTGGTTACAACAAGGCAGCCCCAGTATTCACGCGATGACGCTAGCAACGGTAAAAACTTACGATGTCGGGCGACTTAATCCTGCCAGTGATTATGCGCGACGTTATCCTGATCAACAGTCGGTGGACGGCACTTCGGTGCCCACCCTGGGCGAGGTATTCGAACTGGTCAATAAATCCACCAACCAGCTTGTTCGCTTTAACGTCGAAGTCAAAATCAACCCGGAGCGTCCTGAACTGACTCATACAGCTGCAGAATTTGTACGCACGGTGGTTGACGTCATTCGGGCCTACAAGATGGAAACCAGGGTAGTGGTGCAATCGTTCGACTGGCGCGCTCTGCGGGAAGTCCAGGATGTGGCTCCGGATATCACCACATCGTACCTGACAGCGGATCAGGAATGGCTGAGCAATTTGCAAACCGGCAGGCCCGGGGCTTCACCCTGGCTGAATGGACTTGACGTGGATGATTTTGGCGGTAGCGCGGTGCGCGCGGTCCAGGCTGCCGGCGGTACGATCTGGTCTTCCTATCATAAAGAGGTGAGCGTCGATTCTATAAAGCTCGCGCACGAGCTGGGGTTATCGGTCAATGTCTGGACGGTGAATGATCCCGGGCGTATGCGTGAACTGATCGCCATGGGGGTGGATGGGATCATCACCGATTATCCTGACCGCTTGCGCCAGGTTCTCACCGAGCTCAGCATGCCTTTGCCGGCGGCAACCCCGGTCGACTACTGACTGTTCGATTTCGTCAGGTTGATAAGTGTTTTGTGAAATCGGCCAGTATCAGCAACAGTCCTAATACGATAAAAACCGCGCCGACAACCGCCAGGCGAGCGACCAGTCCGGAGTAAGCGATGCGGGCAAGCATGGGGTTTTCCAGCTCGTCCTTCAACCAGAATACACCGATGATCAACGCTAACAGGATGATCCCGGTCACCAAAAAAAACATCAGAAGAACCCACGCTAATATGCGAAAACAGGACGCGATTCTACCGATTTTTCAAGGCGATTAGAATTCCCGGTATTGATGGCAGGCGGCACAGCTACCCGAAAGTTGACCCAGTGCGAAATAATTGGGCGGATCTGCGCGTACATTGCTCAGCGCCAGGTTGACAGCGGATTGAAACTGTTCGATATGATCATCGATAACCAGGTGACTGGTCTGCACATTGCCGGTGCCGAGCGAATCCACAGTTTCCCCCATTGATACCAGGATATCTTCGATTCGCGTCTGCTGATCGCTGCTGATAGTAGAATCTTCAAGCAGAATCTCGTCAATTTTGCGCATGTAAAAACTCAACAGCGCCATCTTGCTGGTGATTTGTTTCTGCTCCAGGTAGACGTAATCGTCCGGGTAGGTCGCCTTGCGAATTTGAGCGCAGCTGAACAGCAAACCGGAGCATAGTAGCGCGATTACAAGCAGTTTCATCTGTTTTCCGCCAGGTAACGGGCGGCGTGTCGGGCCAGGAACTACTGATTTGTTCGAGTGGTATTCGTTCATATTTCCATGTCGCTAATGTCGGGGAGGTTGGCTGAATCTGGTTCAAAGCTAACCGTTTCAACCGGCTCCTCTGAGGCATCAAGTTAATCACCCATTACAGATCTGATCATTGATTTAAATCAGTATTACTTGAATTCAGCACTAATCAAAGAAGGGTGATAATACCATCCTGCCCAGGTCGTAGTATTCTCCAAATAAATCTGGGTCAGAGAGCAATTGTTTCTAATATTAGAAACAATTGCTCTCTGACCCAGATTAAACAGATTAAACTGCAGATTGCAGTGACCTCCGGTAACGCGGATTACGAGGAAATGTCTCCGCTAACTGGGCTGGCGGTTAACGGCAACCTCGAAACCTTTCAACCCGGCGATCCTGAATTTTATTTTAATTTCCTCCAGTGCGGTTTCGGAGTAGGGCAGCGCAGGATGTTTTCCCCAGATCGGTGTTGGCCACGCGAAGTCCGATTCATAGCGCACCACGTGGTGGAGGTGTAACTGCGGCACCAGGTTTCCGAGTGCTGCAACATTGAGTTTGTCACCGTTGAACTCGTTCATCAGATACTCGGACAGTAAACAGGACTCGTCGAGCAGCTGGACTCGGTCTGTAGCTCCAAGTTGGTAGATCTCGCGAATATTGACGCGATCAGGTACCAGGATAAACCAGGGGTAGTTACAGTCATTCATCAACAGCAGATGACATAGAGGGAACCGTCCCAGGACTTCACAATCAGCTACCAGTTGAGGGTGTAGCGCTGCCATATAGCAAACCCTCTTAGTCGAGGTCGCGTAGTAATGATGCCCTGGTGTCGCCTTCGACGAGCATATCGTAGGTGTAGACGGCGTGCTGCACGCCGATTTGCCAGTCAGCGCCGGCTTTCAAGTCCTGTGCCATTGCATCGCTGACTTCAAGGCGCAGAAAATGTACTGCCGAGGTTTTAGTGTCGTTGGAACGTTCGAGATCCTCGTCGGCGATCGACCAGATCTTGTCGTGCTCGCCAACCTGCATCCACACCAGGTCTTCGATATTGATCATTTTTTCCAGCTGCGCCGCGCGAATCGCTGCATCCGCGTACTCGATCATGAAAGTTGCCTTGAAGTTGCGTCCGCTCGGAATCAAAGGATTGTAGGCATCGAGCTCCTCGTTAATCCCGTCTGCTTCGAACACCTTTTCGATGCGCAGCATTTCCTGGATCTGGTACAACAGCGTCAGGCGGTCTTCGAAGTAGAGCGTGGCATTTGGGCCGAGCGCTACCTGACGATGCTTCTTGTGCGCCAACACCTGTTGGCGAAATCCATCACGTTGCTCGGCGTATTGCTCGAGGCTCATGAGGTCGTCGCGGGTAATTTCCCTGCTCATGTTCATGGTCATGTTCAACTCCATTATTCAGATTCCATAAGCCTGGCGTAACAGGCTGATCGGGTGTTGGGTGCTACTGCCATCGGCGAGCCCGGCCGAGATGTGGTGTCCAGCCATCGGGCAATCACTGGCGTAGGCGTCGGGCTCGGCCTTTTTCACGCGATTGACCACCGGCTTGCAGATTTTCATCGATATATCGTGAAATTCCTTTTTCACCGCGTAGGTTCCGTCATGCCCGGAGCAGCGCTCGATGGTGTCGATTTCGGTATCAGGGATCAATGCCAGGATATCGCGGGTTTTCATGCCGATACGCTGTACGCGCTGATGGCAGGCGACGTGGTAGGCGATCTTGCCGACAGGGTTTACGAATTTGGTGTTCAATTTATCGGCCTTGTGGCGCAGTGCGAGGTATTCAAAGGGATCGAAGAATGCCTGCTGGACTTTTGCAACTTCGGCGTCCTCGGGGAACATCAGTGGCAGTTCCTGCTTGAATTGCAGGGTGCAGGAGGGTACCGGTGAAATAATATCCCAGCCGTCATCAACCAGTTCGGCGAGCAGCGGGATATTGTGATTCTTCAGTTTCTCGACCGAATCCAGGTCACCCAGCTCAAGCTTGGGCATACCGCAGCAGACTGTATTTTTGACGATCATGGTCGGAATTTTATTGTGTTCGAATACCGCGAGTAAATCTTCACCGATCAACGGTTCATTGTACTCACCGTAACAGGTGGCAAAGATTGCAACTTTACCGTTAGTCTTGTCGGTAGTTTCGACCTCAAAATCACCGGGGTGATGGCGGCTGGAGCGTTTGCTCAGGGTGCTGCTGTGATACCTGGGCAGGCGCGCCTCGGCATCGATACCGAGCGATGATTCCAGCAGGGCACGAGTATTTTCATTGCGGTTTACCGCGTTGACGACGTTCACTACGATTGGAATACTTGCCAGCTTGCCAATGGTGTCGGTTGAGGTAATCAACCTGTCGCGGAACTTGGTCCGGCCCTGTTTGTAACCCAGCGCCTTGGCGCGCAGCATCAGGTGCGGAAAGTCCACGTTCCATTCATGCGGTGGCACGTACGGGCATTTGGTCAGGTAACACAAATCGCAAAGGTAACAGTGATCGACTACGTCCCAGTAATCCTTGCGCTCGACGCCATCGACTTCCATGGTGGGAGACTCGTCGACCAGGTCGAACAGGGTTGGAAAGGAGTTGCACAGGCTTACACAGCGACGACAACCGTGACAGATATCGAAGACCCGCTCGAGTTCGTCGAAGATTGCGGTTTCGTCGTAAAACCCTGGATCTTTTTGACCTAGAGGGTGACGCGTAGGCGCATCGAGGCTGCCTTCACGGGATGTAGTAGCCATGTGTGTTGCCCGGATAAAGAAAACGGGCCCCGCAGGGCCCGTATCTGAGGTGGATTAAGCGTCGAGGTTATCGAGTGCTTTCTGGAAACGATTCGCGTGTGAACGCTCGGCTTTTGCCAGGGTTTCAAACCAGTCGGCAATTTCGTCGAAGTCTTCGTCACGCGCAGTCTTTGCCATCCCCGGATACATATCAGTGTATTCGTGGGTTTCACCGGCAATCGACGCCTTGAGGTTGTCTTCGGTGCTACCGATTGGCAATCCGGTCGCCGGATCACCTGTTTCTTCCAGGTACTCGAGGTGGCCGTGCGCATGGCCGGTTTCACCTTCGGCGGTAGAGCGAAAAACTGCTGAAACATCGTTGAAACCTTCGACGTCGGCCTTGGCGGCGAAATACAGGTAACGACGGTTAGCCTGTGATTCACCCGCAAATGCGTCTTTCAGGTTTTGTTCGGTTTGTGATCCTTTAAGGGACATAATGCCTCCGGTTGTATGAATTAGTTAACTTCTTGGAGCGTGTATATTAACAAGCCAAATATATAAATGAAGTTAATTTTATTTATATATTTAATTGAGTGAAGCTATGTAATAAAGCAAACAAAAGGCCATTGAATCAATGGCCCAGGAAATTGAAACAGGTTAGTTGCCCTGACCTTATTTATGGTGTTCCAGCCGGTGTTCTGCCGGATTTTTCAGATACAACTCGCGGTTGTGTTCGGACTCAAAGTAAATTACCAGGTTATCGTCGTTATCGTTTTCAATCACGTAAGGCATGTCGACTAATTGCGTCAGTGATTTGCCGGTAATCGGGTCGGTAGTTTCAATGCGATACATCTTCAATACCCCCGTTTCGAAATGTAACAGCGTGTATTTATAATCGTTTTTGGCGCCGTTGAAAAGCATAAGCTGTCTTTTTTGAGGGACTAAATTTATTTTCATCAGAGAATCAAAAGATTACCCCGTGTTGCTAACAATACGGGTAAAATGACCTGATTAAGCTACTGATTGAAGGACAGTTATGAAGAAATTTGATGTATATTCGATTGGCAATGCGCTGGTCGATATCGAGTATCACGCCACGCCACAGAAACTCGTGGAACTGGGGATCGACAAGGGCGTCATGACGCTCATCGACGAACAGCGCCAGAATAGCCTGGTAGCGCAACTGGGTGAATCACACGAAAGTATGGCCTGTGGCGGTTCGGCAGCGAATACGATTATCGCGCTGGCGCAAATGGGCGCCAGGACACACCTGGACTGCCGTGTTTCAAGCGATATGACCGGACAGATATTTGCCCGTGACCTGCATGACTCGGGGGTAAACTCAAGTCTTGATTACAAGCCGTTACCAGCGGGGGTAACCGGTAAGTGCCTGGTGTTTGTCACCCCCGACGCCGATCGCACCATGAATACCTTCCTTGGAGTGAGCGCGGAACTCGATAGCAGCGATATCGATATTGAAGCGGTCAAGCAATCTGAATATATTTATATCGAAGGCTATCTGGCCAGTGCCGAGAATACGCGTGATGCTGCAATTGAGGCGCGCAAGATTGCCGAAACCCGTGCTATCAAAACTTCGTTAACGCTGTCTGACCCAAATATGGTCAAATTTTTTCGTGATTCCATGACAGCGATGATCGGCGATAAAGTAGATCTGTTGTTCGCTAACGAGGATGAGGCGAAGGAGTTGGCTGAAACCGACAATTTTGACGAGGCCGTGCAGTTGTTCAAGCAGCTGGCGCGCAGCTTTGCCATTACCCGGGGCAGGGAAGGCGCACTGCTGTTCGATGGTGTCGCCCTGATCGAGATCAAGCCCAACCAGGTTCAGGCTATCGACACGCTTGGTGCGGGCGACATGTTTGCCGGTGCATTTTTATATGGCCTGTCACAGGGCATGAGTTTTCACCAGTCAGGCGATCTCGCTTCACTGGCCTCGGCGAAGATTGTTACCCAGTTCGGGCCACGCCTGGAAAGCGCGCAGACCCAGGCACTGCTGCAATCATTTAACGCTGGCAATTAATCACCCGACCGTTAAAATACCGCCTATTTTTCAAATAGATAGCTATACCGGAACCCACCGCAATGACCATGCATCAAACCAAAGACCTGCGCATCATCGGCACCAAGGAAATTCAAACCCCCGAGGCGTTGATGCAGGAATTTCCCCTGACCGAACAGGCAGCGAATACGATTACCGAGGCGCGCCAGCAAATTTATGATGTGCTCGACGGCAACGACGATCGCCTGGTGGTGATTATCGGACCCTGTTCGATTCACGATACCGAAGCCGCGCATGAATACGCCGACCGGCTGAAACAAATCCGTGATGAACTGAAAGCGGAACTAATCATCATCATGCGAGTCTATTTCGAGAAGCCTCGCACCACGGTTGGCTGGAAAGGATTGATCAACGATCCGGACCTGGACGGAAGTTTCCATATCAACAAGGGTGTGCGCAAAGCGCGCGAATTACTGCTGAACCTCGCCGAAAAAGGCATTCCCGCGGGCCACGAATACCTCGACCTGATCAGTCCGCAGTATATTTCTGATCTCGTTAGCTGGGGAGCTATCGGTGCGCGTACTACTGAAAGCCAGGGGCATCGCGAGCTGGCTTCGGGACTGTCCTGCCCGGTGGGTTTTAAAAACGGTACCGATGGCGGAGTACAGGTTGCTATCGATGCGATGGGCGCCGCAAAGGGCTCACATCATTTCATTTCGATTACGCTGCAGGGGCATTCGGCTATTTTCACCACTGCCGGCAATGACTATACCCATGTCATTTTACGCGGTGGCAGCAACCGCCCCAACTATGATCGCGTCAGCGTCGATGATGCCACCGCGAAACTCGTGGCTACCGGGTTAAACCCACATTTGATGATCGACACCAGTCACGCCAATAGCCAGAAGCAATTCCACAAACAGGTTGAAGTTTGTCGCGATATCGTTCATCAAATTAAAACAGGCCAGGATAATATTTTTGGACTGATGATCGAATCGCACCTGGTCGAAGGACGCCAGGATTTCAAGCCGGGCGCCGAACTGACTTACGGGCAAAGCATCACCGATGCCTGTATCGGCTGGGATGATTCTGTAACCTTACTGCGTGAACTCGCGCAGGCGGTCAAGGCCAAGCGGAGTCAGGGCTAGGCAGGGCGCCGAAGCAGCGCCGCGATGCCTCGCAAAGCAAGCCGCAAGAAACCGACTACCACCCGCCGTCCGCGCAGGAAAGCGACCACCACTCGCCGCCCAAGTCGGAAAACAACTAGTGCCAGTCGCTCGCGCCGGAAAAAGATTCTTGCCATTGCGGCCTTGATACTGCTGGGCGGGTTTGTGATTTACCTGGGTTATCTGAACTATCTCATCAATAGCCGTTTCGAGGGTGGTGCCTGGGCCTTGCCGTCACGGGTATATGCCAGGGCCCTGGAACTGTATCCCAACCTCGCATTAACCCGGAAGCAACTGGTGTACGAACTCGATTTGTCGAGTTACCTGGAAGTTGCCAGCGAACCCTTACCTGGACAGTATCGTATGCTCGGTGCGTCGCTGGAGATGAATACGCGCAGCTTTGATTTCGGCGACCAATTGCAGGACTCCCGGCTGGTACAGGTGTTTTTCCAGCGCGGACGGATTTCGGCGCTTACCGATTCCAGCAGCGGCCAGGATTTACAGTTGTTTCGCATTCCGCCGGTGATGCTGGGCAGCTATTTTCCCGATAACGATGAAGACCGTTTGCTGCTCGCCGAAAACGAAGTGCCGCAACGTTTAATCGATGCGCTGATCGCGATAGAAGATCGGGGGTTCTACGAGCATAAAGGACTCAGCCCGATGTCGATCATGCGGGCTTTGCTAGCCAATCTGAAAGCGGGTAAAACGGTGCAAGGCGGTAGCACGCTGACCCAGCAATTGGCAAAGAACCTGTTTCTGACGCCGGAAAAATCATTGCTGCGTAAAACCAACGAAGCTTTCATGGCGTTGCTACTCGAACTGCGCTTCAGCAAGCAGGCCATCATTACCGCATATATCAACGAAGTATTCCTGTTGCAGCAAAAACGTATTGCGATCCATGGCTTTGCCCGCGCCAGTCGCATGTTGTTCCGGCGCAGCGTGGATAATCTCGAAGCACAGCACGTGGCCCTGCTGGTAGGTATGGTTAAAGGGCCTTCACGCTACAATCCGTTTACTGCACCCGATGTCGCACTGACTCGTCGAAACCTGGTGCTCAAGGTGATGTTCAATCAAAAGTTACTCGATTCCGAGGAGTACGCGAAAGCAGTCTCGGCACCCAGCGGAATTGTCGATCGGCTGCCCGGAGTAAATCCTTTCCCGGCCTATCTCGATCTGGTCAAGCGACAACTACAACTGGACTATTCCAGTGCCGAGCTGGCGCGTCGCGGCTTACGCGTTTTCACTGCTTTCGATCCGCTGGTACAACGTAACCTGGAGCTCGGACTGGCCACGGGGTTAAAACCTTTCAATCAACCCAAACTGCAAGCTGCGGTGGTGATTGTCGATTACCTGAACGGTGATATACAGGCCCTGGTGGGTGATCGAGTAACCGATTATCCCGGTTTCAATCGAGCCGTGATGGCGCAGCGCCCGATTGGTTCGTTGATCAAGCCCTTACTGCTATATAGCCTGTTGCAGGACAAATTGACCCTCGCCAGCCAGGTCAAAGATGAACCGGTCCGTATTCAGCAATCGGATGGAAAAATCTGGGAGCCGCGAAATTATGATCGCAAGTTGCATGGTCAAATGAGCCTGTACGAGGCTTTTGTACGTTCTTACAACCTGCCGTTCGTCGCTCTCGGGGTGAATGGCGGGCTCGAGGTTCTGGCACAGAACCTGGATAAAATAAAGTTATTGAAACACGACGTGATTTATCCATCGATGTTACTCGGGACCACTTCAATGTCGGCCTACGAAGTCGGGCAAATGTTTCAGGTGATTGCCAACAATGGCTACTTCACACCGTTGACCACGATTCGTAGCGTCGCCGACCAGTACAACCACACGCTCGTGCGGGTGCCGCTGGAATCGCACAAGCTGTTCGAGCAGGCGCGCATGATCCAGGTACAACGGGCGATGATTGGAGTGAGCGAAATCGGTACCGCGAAATATCTTGGCGCACGTTTTCCAGGTAAAACCCTGGCCGCTAAAACCGGCACTACCAACGAAGCACGGGATTCCTGGTTTGTCGGCTTCAGTAAACGTTTACTGACGGTGGTATGGCTGGGTCGCGACGATAACAGCCCGATAAACCTGAGCGGTTCATCGGGGGCGTTGCGGGTCTGGTCGGAGATCATGGAATTGCAGGGTTTCGAATCATTCAAGCTGAGTCGGGACGACAGCCTGGCCTGGCGACATATCAATCCGGCCGATGGTGGAATTACTCAAAAATCCTGTGTAGGTAGTGTATTGTTACCGTTTCCCAGGGATCGGATTCCAGGCGCGCGTTCCAGATGTCAATAACTTCTCCGCTATCATCGCTGTGGCGCCTGGCGACGCTGGCCGTGGTATCGATTATCAGCGCGTGTAGCATCCCTGAACCCCCGGCCAATCGCTACCAGAGTGATGTTGAAGCCAGTCAGCCTGAGGCGCAACCGGTTGCAGAACTGCATAACCAGGCGCTTGCCGCGCTTGATGCCGAGCAATACCAGCAAGCCATCGATTACCTGCAGCGGGCAATCAGGATCCAGCCGCGCAATGCCTGGAGCTGGCACTACCTGGCGCAAACCTACTGGCATCAGGGTCAGCTAGAGCGTTGCCTGGAAATGATAGAACGTTCCAGCAGTTACGCGAATGATGAAGTTGTCGATGGCGCCAATGGAAAACTTAAGATGCAGTGCCAGCAAGGGTTAGTACTCCTTCAATGAGATATCTTAGAATGCAGCCAGTCAGGAAGCAGTTAGCTGCTAGGCGTGCGACCGCAGGACTAGCCGTAGCTAATTCAAGGGAGCACAACAACGCAGATAACTGCTTCCTGACTGGCCCGAAGGGAGCGCCCCAAATTGGCCAATGCTGCGTTGCAGTCCTTGTAAAGGGCATGCCATTCCCTACGGACTGCGCCTTGCCTTGGCCAATTTGGGATGCTCTGCATCCTAAGATATCTCATTGAAGGAGTACCAATGGCGGAACTTGCAACTGAGCTGAACGTGGATGCGGTGCTGGGCCACGATGGCATCATCGGTGAACACATCACTGACTTCGAGTCGCGCTCGAGTCAGCTGGGTATGGCAGAATTGATCAGTGAGGCGATCGCGCTCGGTGAGTCAAGGGTTATCGAAGCGAGTACCGGTATTGGTAAATCCTTCGCCTACCTGGTGCCGGCTTTCCTGTGCGATGCTCGGGTGGTGATTTCGACTGGAACCCGGAACCTGCAGGATCAGCTTTATCAAAAAGATATCCCGTTAATTCGCAAGGCTATCGTCAGCTCCAGAAAGGTCGCGCTGCTGAAAGGACGCAGCAATTACTGCTGCCCGCAGCGGTTAAATAAATATCGTCGGGAAGATCGTTTCAGAAGTCGTGAGATGGCGGCAATCTTCAGCGCTATTTCGGCCTGGGCAGAGCTTAGCGATAGCGGTGATATTGGTGAATTTGCCGAAATACCCGAGAATGACAGCCTGTGGTATTACGCCACTTCGAACGCGGATAATTGCCTCGGTAGCGAGTGCCCGCAGATCGATAAATGCTTCGTGCTGAAGGCGCGAAAACTTGCGATGGATGCGGACATACTGGTGATTAATCATCACCTGTACTTTTCCGACCTGGCATTAAAAGAAGATGGTTTCGGAGAACTCCTGCCCGAGGCCGACGTACTGATATTCGACGAGGCTCACCAACTACCCGATATCGCCGGTAATTTTTATGGCCAACAAATTACGCTGCGCCAGATCGACACTTTGTGCCGAGATATTATCGAAGCCGAGGTCGCAGAAGCGGCGGAGTCCAAGGCACTCAGGAAAGGTAGCGATTTTATGAACAAGTGTGCCGCCGATTTTCGGCTTGCGTTGCGCTCCTTTACGCAGAAAGGGGAATGGGAAAGTATTCAGCACGCGCCGGCGATTCAGCAGGCAATGCAGTCATTACAACAGTCTATCGAAGCCCTCGATGATGAGCTCGAGCCCATGGTCAGTCGCGGCAAGGAGTTGGCGATGTGCCATCGTCGCGTACAGGTGCTCAAGCTTGCGCTGGCGAATTTTCTCGAAGCCGAAGATAACCAGGTGAGCTGGTACGAATTGAACGAGCGTAGTTTTCGCCTCGTGCAATCGCCGCTCGAGGTGGCGCAGGCTTTTCGCAAGCAGCTCGAGGCTGCTGCGTTCGCTTCGGTTATTTTTACTTCGGCCACACTCAGTTCACAACAGTCGTTCCGCTACTATTGTGAACGCCTTGGACTCGATGGTATTGATAGTACCAGTTTCGATAGCCCTTTCGATTATCAGCAACAGGCCATGCTGTACCTGCCGACACATTTGCCTGAGCCTTCTGATGATCGTTATCCGCGGGTATTCGGCGAGCTTTGCCGTGAGCTTGTTGAAGCCTGCGCCGGTCATTGCTTCATCCTGTTTACCAGTTACCGCATGTTGACCCTGACCGCGGAGTACCTGCGTTCACAGGTCGACTACCCATTGCTGATACAAGGTGAGTTGCAACGTAACGAATTGCTGCAGCAGTTTATTAAAATTGATAACCCGGTGTTGCTCGGTACCAGCAGTTTCTGGGAAGGGGTAGATGTCAAAGGCGACCAGTTACGTTGCGTTATCATCGACAAACTGCCGTTCAAGTCGCCGCATGACCCGGTGTATCGCAGGCGTATTCAGCAGGTCAATCAACAGGGCGGCAACGCTTTTTTTGAAGTTCAGGTTCCGGAGGCTACCATCAGCCTGCGGCAGGGGGTGGGGCGGCTGATACGCGATATAGGCGATCATGGCATCGTGGCCCTGTGCGATAACCGTCTGCACACGAAATCTTATGGCAAGGGTATGCTCGAAAGTTTACCGCCAATGCGGCGCAGTTCGGACCTCGACGAAATCAGGGCATTTGCACGGCAAATTGGCAGCAAATCAGAACATTGACGAAAACTACCGCAAAACCTGGCACCGGCTTTCCCGTACAGTGAGCAGTGGCTACCTCGGGAGCATGACTGCAAAAGTGTAGCGAGACATGGATGGCGCGGTCCGTCGTCACGGGCTCCAAGCGATCACACGGATGTGCGAAACGGCGCATGCCGTTTCGGAGCGCCTTTTGCGGGCATTCACCCGAGGTAGCCCTGGAAGGTCTCTAAATTAGCCGATGGTAATTGTTCCGGACTTGCAGTGCGCGCAAGCGGGAATGACCTTAATATTTGTTAGGTTAAGTATTATTGGTGCCTTGCCATGCCAAATTCCAGAGGTTTTTTGCGCCAGCTTAATTTAAAATGACGCGTTTTAGTTTATGCGCCCGGGAAATCTCGGAGTTTCAATAAATGTTCGAATTAATCACCAATGCTAATGTTTTTGCACCCGAACCGATGGGTATCCGGCATGTACTGGTTTGCGCGGGAAAAATCGCCTACATCGGCGAACAGCTACCGCAACTCGATGGCGCGCTTGATGTAAGCGTGACCAATATCGATGGCGCCAGCCTGATTCCCGGGTTCATCGATGCCCATACCCACCTGACCGGTGGCGGTGGTGAAGCCGGGCCGTCAACCCGGGTTCCGCCGTTAGCGCTGAGCCAGATTACCCGTGCCGGGGTCACCAGCGTAATCGGCCTGCTCGGCACCGACGATCTGACGCGCACGCCGCAGAACCTGCTCTCCCAGGTGATGGGCCTGCGTGAAGAGGGCTTGTCCGCCTGGTGCTATACCGGTGGTTACCACGTGCCTGTTATCACCCTGACTGGATCGGTACGCAGTGACATCGTCAACCTGGAACCGGTAATCGGCGTGGGTGAGGTGGCAATCAGCGATCATCGCTCGAGCCAGCCAACGCGCGATGAGATTTTGCGGCTCACCAGTGAAGCTCATGTCGCCGGCCTGATGACCGGCAAGGCAGGTATCGTGCACTTTCATCTGGGTGATGGCGAGCGTGGGCTGTCGATGATTCGTGAATGCCTGGAAACCAGTGAAATTCCCCCGCGGGTATTCAACCCGACCCATATCAATCGCAACAAAGCATTGTTCGAGCAGGCTTGCGAGTTAAGCGGGTTTGGCTGCAACGTCGACCTGACCGCGTTTCCCGTAGATTCGGGTGAGCAGGGCTGGTCGGCTGAAGAAGCGGTCGAACGCTATATCGGTAAAGGTTGTGATAGCAGTAAATTGACCATCAGTTCCGATGGTGGTGGTTGCCTGCCCAGCTTCGATGCACAGGGAGAGTTGATAAAAATGGGTTTTGCCAGCTGTTCGGCGATGGCGGAATGTATGAAAAATTTACTCGATAGCGGATTGTCCGAACAAACTGTATTGCCGTTGATGACCAGTAATGTCGCCAGCCTGCTCAAGTTGCGACAAAAGGGTCGCATCGCGCAGGGACTGGATGCCGATCTGGTGGTACTGGACCCGGCTAACTGTATCGATCACGTAATGGCCAGGGGTGCCTGGCATTTAAAGAGTGGGCGACAGCTGGTTAGCGGCCTGTTCGAAGAATAGCAACCAAGAGAATTTTATGAGTCCATCCCCTCATCGAGACGACCAGATCCGCGGTTACGTGATACCGATAGGCGGCGCTGAAGAGCGCACCGGGTCGATGCGAGTGCTGCGGCGTTTCGCCCGGCTTTGCGGTGGGCGTAAAGCGCGGATCGTGATCATTCCGACCGCGTCCAACCTGCCCGATACTGGTGACCGCTATATCGAAATCTTCAAAAAAATCGGAATCGCCAATGCAATTTCGTTACCGATCAGTGAACGTTCCGATGCCGATCGCAAGGAATATATTGAACAACTCAACGACGCCACCGGTATTTTTATCACCGGTGGCAATCAATTGCGCCTGTCGACGATACTCGGTGGAACCCTGGTGGCACAAAAAGTGCGCCGCCTGAATGCCGCCGGGGTACATGTTGCGGGCACTTCGGCCGGCGCTGCAATTATGCCCGAACACATGATTGCTGGTGGCTCGATGGGTCTTTCGCCGCAGGCCGATGGCGTCAATCTTGCCCCCGGGCTCGGATTAACTAACGCGGTGATCATCGATCAACATTTCAGTCAGCGCGACCGACTCGGTCGGCTGTTAACTGCAGTTTCCTATAACCCCTTTATGATGGGTGTCGGCATCGATGAAGACACCGCGATTTTTATTGCTCCCGACCAGGTGTTCGAAGTTGAAGGTAGCGGTTCGGTCACGATTATCGACCCGGAGCACTTGAGCTACTCATCGATGGATCGTGCCCGGAAGAACGAATCACTCAGTTTACTCGACCTGAAACTGCATGTACTGTCGAAAGGCTGCCGCTTCGACATCTATGAGCGTAAACCCTACCCCCCTAAAAAGCCGAGATCCAGAAAATGAAAATAACCGCAACCAACGTTTATGTTGGACCCAGCATTTACGCCAACTTCCCGGTGATTCGCATGGTACTCGATATCGGTGTGCTGATTGACTGGCCATCGGTTAAATGTGGCAATGCGTTTACCGATGGACTGCAACAGGCCTTGCCAAGTCTGCGGGAGCACGGTTGTTCGTATCGTGAAGCGGGTGGGTTCATCCGCCGTTTGACCGAGGATGACGGCACCTGGATGGGGCATATCATGGAACATGTCGCACTCGAGATTCAGAACGTAGCCGGTTCGGGGGTTTCCTTCGGACGTACGCGCACCACGGGTGAAACCGGCATGTATAACATGGTGTATGCCTACAAACAGCGTGATGTGGGTCTAGAAGCCGGACACCTGGCCTTGCGCCTGTTGATGCATCTGTTGCCACAAGATTTACAAGAGCAGGTCGATTATCCGATCAGCGCCGAATTTGATTTTGCAGCAGAGCTCGAGGATTTTATTCATCGCGCCCAGCGGCGTGAGTTTGGCCCCAGTACCCAGTCGCTGGTCGATGCCGCAGTGGAGCGTGACATCCCGTGGTTGCGGCTGAATGATTACAGCCTGGTGCAGTTCGGCCACGGCAAGTATCAAAAACGTATCCAGGCCACGGTTACCAGCGATACCGGCACCATTGCCACCTCGCTGGCAAGCGACAAGGAAGGCACCCATAGCGTATTGCGAGACATGGGTTTACCGGTGCCGAAGCAAACCATGTTCAGCAACGAAGACGAGGCGGTCAGCGCGGTCAATCGTATGGGATACCCGGTGGTAATCAAACCGCTGGATGCCAACCATGGCCGCGGTATCAGCATCAACCTGACCACCGACGAAGAGGTGCGCGAGGCATTCCATTTTGCCAGGGAACAGGGCAGGTCACGCTTCGTGCTGGCAGAGAGTTTCGTCACCGGTTACGACCATCGCATGCTGGTGGTTAACAATGAACTGGTCGCTGTTGCTAAACGTGTGCCGGGTCACGTGATTGGCGATGGTAAGAAATCGATCGAGGCGTTGATCGATATCGTGAATTCCGATCCACGCCGCGGCATCGGTCATGAAAAGGTGCTTACGCGGCTTGAACTCGACAACCAGGCGAAACGCCTGCTGCTGGATGCCGGATACAATGAAAAAACCGTGTTGAAGAAAGGTGAAATCTTTTTCCTGCGCGCTACGGCTAACCTGTCTACCGGTGGCACCGCAATTGATTTAACCGACGTGGTGCATCCGGATAACCGGGAAATGGCGGTACGCGCGGTGCGTGCTGTGGGGCTCGATATCGGTGGTGTCGATTTTATTACCGACGACATTACGCTGTCATACAAAGACGTCGGCGGCGCTATTGTCGAGGTTAACGCCGGACCTGGATTTCGTATGCACGTGGCACCGAGTGAAGGCGAATCCCGCGATGTTGCCGGCAAGGTACTCGATATGCTTTATCCGCCAGGTACGCCAAGCCGGATTCCGGTGGCCGCAATCACCGGCACCAATGGTAAAACCACGACCACCCGTATGCTCACGCATATTATGAAAACCAGTGGTCACATCGTCGGCATGACATCGACCGGCGGAATCCAGGTGGACGGTCGCGTTACCGTCAAGGGTGACATGACCGGCCCGCAGTCGGCGAAGATCGTATTGCGCGATCCAACCATCGACTTCGCGGTGCTGGAAACCGCGCGTGGCGGCATTTTGCGCGCTGGCCTCGGCTATAGCGAATGTGACGTCGCCGCCTGTATCAATGTCACTGCTGATCATATGGGCCTTGGTGGTATCGAAACCCTGGAGCAACTGGCGCGGGTCAAGGAAACCGTGGTGCGTATTGCCAATGATACCGTGGTGCTCAATGCCGACGACAAGCTATGCCTGAAGATGGCGGACAACACGCGTGCCAGTCATTTGTGTTATGTCACCATGGATCCAACCCACGGGCTGGTGCGCGAACATATTCGTGCTAACGGACGTGCCGTGGTGCTGGAGAAGGGCATCAACGGCGACATGATTACCATTTACGACAACGGCGCCCATATACCGCTGCTGTGGACACATTTGATTCCGGCGACGATCGAAGGCAAGGCGATGCACAACGTGCAGAACGCCATGTTTGCGGCAGCGATGGCCTTCAGCTTCGATAAAGACCTGGATGAAATACGCAATGGGCTAAGGACCTTCGATACCTCGTTCTTTCAGAGCCCGGGACGCACCAATGTGTATAACGAACACCCCTTCAGGGTCATCCTCGATTACGCGCATAATCCGGCGGGTTTCAGCGCCATGGCGGAGCTTGCCGATCGCCTCGACCCGGTGGGCAGGCGTAGCATCGTGTTTTCCGTACCAGGGGACCGCCGTGACGAGGATATTCGTGAATCCGCCGCCGCCTGTTTACCGCAATTTACTCATTTCGTGTGCAAGGCTGACAGTAATCGCCGCGGCCGTGGTGACGACGAGGTACCGCAACTGGTACGTAAATACCTGCTCGAACTCGGGGTTGACGATAGCAATATCACGGTGATTGCCGAGGAAGAGGCCGCGGTCGACTACGCTCTCAATAATGCCGAGGAGGGAGATTTGCTGGTAATTACCGCGGATGATCTGACCCGCACCTGGAAGCAGATTATTAACTTGAACAGCGACAAGGAAGAAACCAAGGAAATGATCCCGGGTACCAAGGTATTTGTGCAGGAAAAAGCGAAACGATTTGTACTTGACCAGGACGAAGAACTCGTAATCGACGAACGTGGCGTGCGTCTCGCCAGCAGCGATGTCGAGGATGCCGACTAGGAGTTGATTCCCAGATCATGGAAATAGTATTTCCTGATTCCGAGCGTCTGGTTGTCGATGGTTGCCGGCGTTTAACCGGGCCATCGCTGGTATGGAGCAAAACCGGTGCGATTCTCGATGTTCTGGTTGAGGATATGAATATGCAGCAGGTGCTCGACTGCTGGTATCGACAGCTCAACCTGGTGCTGTCACAGGTAAACTGGGGAAACCCCAGGCTCACGCATCGTCGTTTTGAAAACGGATTCAACCTGCTGCTTGCCGCACCTGTCGACCAGCTTTACAGCGCGCTGCTGGTACTCGAAACTAGCTGGTATTTCTGTGCCTGTGAATTGCTCGAGCTCGAGGCGGAAGCGAAGGATCCGCTGATCGAAAACATTCGTCGGCAAATGCAGTCGGAAATAAATCCCGCCCTGATCGCACTACAAACTGAAGCCGGGCAGCACGGCGTGGATTTCCTGGTTGACGATGAAGTTGTTTCAATTGGTCACGGGCAAGGCAGCATTAGTTACAGGGTCGATCAAATCCCGCAACCGCAACAGATAAACTGGAGCGCGGTGCACGATGTGCCGGTCGCCATGATCACCGGCACCAACGGTAAGTCAACCAGCGTACGTCTACTCGATGGCATCGCACGCGCAGCGGGCCAGGTCTCCGGGGTTACTTCAACTGATTTCGTACGCGTTGGTGATGATGTTCTCGACCAGGGGGACTATTCGGGACCCGGAGGCGCCAGGCTGCTGCTACGCGATCCGCGTCTCGAAGTCGCGTTTCTCGAGGTTGCACGTGGCGGTATTTTACGCCGCGGACTGCCGTTACGGCGAGCCCGGGTAGGACTGGTGACCAATATTGCCGACGATCATCTGGGCCAATACGGGGTGAATACCTTGTCCGCGCTCACCGAAACCAAGTTTGCAGTCAGTAAAACCCTGGCTGAAAGTGGCGTGTTGGTGGTTAATGCGGACGATGCTGAAATCGTTAAACACCTGGCTGAACACCCCCGACAAAACCTGTGCTGGTTCAGTCTCGACAGGTCAAACCCTCTGATCCAGCAACAATTGCACAACCGTGGACGTTGTTGTTTTATCGAAACGGACAAGATAGTCAATTTCGATGGCAACGGGGAGGCGCAGATCTGTGCCATCAATGAAATCCCGATGACCATCAATGGCGCCGCGTTGCACAACGTGCGTAACGCGCTTGGTGCAGTCGGCGTGGCCAGCGCAATGGGTTATACGGTCGAGCAAATGTATACCGGGCTATGCCGTTTCAATAGCGACGAACGTGATAATCCAGGACGATTGAACAGTTTTGAATTACCAAATGGCGCCCATGTAATTATCGATTTCGCACATAACGCACATAGTGTCGAGGCAGTAACCGATACCGTAAAACGCATGCCGGCAAGGCAGCGATGGGTGTTATTCGGCTCTGCTGGTGATCGTTCGGATGATGAGATTACGGCCATTGCCAACGGAGTCTGCGCGTTCGAGCCCGATCATGTGGTGATTGTCGAAACCGAGCACTACCTGCGCGGCCGCGCTTTGGGTGAAGTCAGTGCAATCCTGCGACAGGCCTGCCGGCAGTGCGGTATCGCGGAGGAAAGGATTTATCTTGCTGAATCGCCGCTGGCAGGTGTCAAGTTCGCGCTATCCCGCATGCAATCGGACGATCTTGGCCTGTTCCTGGTACTAGCTGAACGAGATCGGGTAATAGCCTACGTGAACACGCAATAACTAGTCTGTCAGGAAAAAATCAACCTGAATCGAATCGAAATTGGACACGGCAAGCGGCTTGGTAACCTTGCGTTCGACCGCGCCCTCGTTGTCAGCCGCGGCTATACGGTGATCGAAATACTCTTCTTTTACCACTGCTCCCGTGGCATCCAGGAATTTGACGCGCGCATTGAAGCGGGCCCAGTTCAACTGGCTGCCGTTGGAAAACATGACATTAATAATGCCGTTACCATTGGTATCGGTAATCACATTCATATAACCATAGGCTTTATCGACGGGGCCCAGGTTTTGATGGACCATCCTGGCATCGGCATGATAATCGTATGGATGCGCCACTGCCAATACCTGCCTGGAGGCAAGCAGGGACAGGGGAAGCAGGCAGATTGATGCGATTTTTAAAATGGTCCTATTCATTTTTTTCTCCTGGGTAAACTATCGACCCGACGGGCCGTAGTTCTGTTATACAAAGCCGCTGTGAAAAATCGGTGAATAAGTTAAAAAATAATAAAACAGCCCAGCTGCCCCGGTATTCGGGGAGGGTTCTGAAGCGGGTAGTCGGCGTTAGACTCAGGCTGCGGATGGATGTGCCAGTAGTACGGGTATTTTTGCTTTTTGCGCCAGGGTATCGGCTATGTTTCTGAAAAAGAAGCGGGTTACGCCGACGCGGGCGCGGGTGGACATGGCGACCAGGTCGATTTTTCTGTTCTTGATTTCGGCCAAAATTGCATCAACCGGGTCGTTGTCAAATCCGACCGCTAGCGAGACTTTATAGCCGGCATCCTTGAGGTGCTCAGTGACGGACGTCAGTTCGGCCTCGACGTGAGCTCTTATGCTGTCCTCCTGCTGGGATTCGTAAATGGGGTGGAGTGTCGGTTGCACCGATTGATCTCCCGGCCTTGGCACATAACCGGCACCCAGGTCAGGTTCGCCAAAACCTGCACCGCTGGGTGGTTTGGTGACAAAGAATAAAACCAGCTCGTTACATGCAGCGGGAATAAATTTTTCCACGTAAGGTAATATTTCCTGGCTGAGTTCAGACTGGTTTAGAGGTATTAAAACTTTATTATCGGGCATGGCTTCATTCCGGCGATGACTCCACGCATTATAAACACTATGTCGCAAGCATGCTAATCACAGTTCAGGGGATGTTCTGAACCTCATCGAACCCGTGTATCCAGTCTCGACTTAAGGTTTAGTGTCCTGCGCTGGCGGTGGTTTAACGTCCTCCCAGTGTGAACGAAATTTTTTGCGTCCTGTCATCATCGATTTGGGCAGATTTTCTCCTTCCAGAAAACTACTGAAAATCACGCCCGAGACGTGGATGACCACCATTAACAGGGTGAAATTAGCGAAGAATTCGTGGACTTCCTCCATCCAGTCACCGTTCCATGAAGACAATAAAGTACCTGCCAGTGGCCCGGAACCCTCGCCGGCAATGAGCACCATGCCGGAAAATGAAACCAGGGCAATACTCAGTAACAGAACAACTACCATCGCTGCTCCGAGCGGGTTATGTCCGAGGTAGTGGGGAACTTTGAAGCTCAATATACTTTTAAGGTAGACCAACATGACCGCGGGCGATTTCACGAATGTCAAAAATCGTGCGTTACGGGTGCCCACCAGCCCCCACAGCAGGCGGAATGCAATTAACAACGAAACGGCATAACCAGCCTGTACATGTAGTGCTTGCCAGTCGTCCCCGGTAATGAAGGCGAGTAAGAAGAAGAATACCAGGCTCCAGTGAAACACGCGGATAAGTGGATCCCAGACTTTGACAGTGGATGCTTCAGCATCGTCGGCGGGCATGGCAGGTCCTTGATTAAATGGATTAGTCTGTAGTTTAAGGATGAAAACTTAAGTGAATCTTAAATCAGTTGTTGAATCAGTGCCCGCTACTGAAAGTAGCCGTTTGCTGCCGATATAAGGTGCCCTGGTTTACAGGCTAAGTCGTCGGGTGTTCTGGTCCTGTTCGCAGGCTTCCCACATGTCGATGAAAGTGTCGTAGTAAGACCTGCATTCGAGTTTGTTATCCAGCTCGTAATAGCCCTCGAAACGTTCGGGATTGCGGATTCGCATATAGGCGCTGTCATCGGCTATCAACCAGCTTTCCCTGAAGCTGCGATGCTCCGTAGTTACCGTCAGGCGAATCTGCGCAAAACTGGGGAGTTTCTGTGCCAGGTGAATCAGGTAATGACCCTGGTTGGCAGCGACGCGTGTGTCATGGGCGATAATACGGATATCGGTGTTACGGTTGCTGGTGGCCAGCCCGGCCAGGTGGTCATAGATTTCGGGATCATGATAAAGCTCGGTTTCGAGCCGTTGAGTAACCAGGTAGACGCGGCCCTTGGAGCCTAGTACAAGTGTCCTTGCCGCCTCCAAACAGTCACTGCGACTGGATAATAATATACTTGAGGTATCTTCCATAAATATTTGAAACGTATAGTAAAGTTAATTTATATCAGGCATTATTGCACCGTTCGATGCAAGTTCAAGCAGCAAGGCCTCGAGCGACCCGATTTCGATGCATGCATTGATCAGTGCGACCGACCATTGCCAATTTTCACATAGCTGTTGCAGGTGATCGAGAACTTCCGGCTCGCGCGGTAATTCATGTACACGGCCATTGTAGTAAACCTCGATGCTTTTTTCTGACTGATGGAAAAACATGCGGGTCTCCGGATGTCGTATCCAGGCACGGGATTGCAGGTCAGATATGTAAATTGGTTGATCGGAGTTCGCGGGTGGCGCAACCGCGCTATCGGAGAGCATTTTGCCGACCGCATCCTGCCACAGGCTTTGTGGTTGCCGCAGCAATTCGGCCGCCAGTAATTTAAATCTTTCGATTTCTGTATCGGTAATTTCAGCGTGGTGGCGATCGAGTTCAAGATCTGCATCGGTATAGCGTTCGACTCGCATGCCAAGTCGCTCCGATTCCAGTGCGAATGACTCCAGCGCAGCCGTCGCGGTCGGCGCACGAAAGCCGATTGAATAGGTCATGCAATGGTCGAGCGCAACGCCGTGATGGGCGAAACCAGGGGGCAGGTAGAGCATATCGCCGGGATTCAGCACCAGCTCCTGATCAGGAGTGAACTGCTGCAGGATGGCGAGTTCAAGGCCCGGAATATGCTCAGGATCTTCACTCGGGGAATCACAAAACAGCCAGCGACGCGAACCCGTGACCTGTAACAGAAATACGTCGTATGCGTCGACATGTGGTCCCACTGAACTATCCGGTGGCGCATAACTGATCATCAAATCGTCGATACGCCAGTCCGGAATAAAACGAAACTGATCGAGCAGATCGGTCAATTCGGGTATCCATTTCTCGCATTCTGATACCAGTAACGAGTAATGGGTTTCGGGCAGGGCAAGAAAGTCCTGCTCCTCGAATGGGCCATAACGTACCTGCCAGGGGCTCGCCCCGGTTTTTTCGATGACCAGGCGGCAGTGGACGTCTTCTTCACAGGCGAGACCGGCGAGTTCTTCAGGGCTCACCGGGGACTCGAAGTCAGTAAAAGCGTTGCGCAACACGCAGGGCTGCTTTTGCCAGTAGTGTTTGATGAATTCTACGCTGTCAAAACCCTGTAATTGCCACATGACGCTTAGATTGACTCCGCCTGTTTCACGGCGTTGCCGATGTAGCTGGCCGGAGTTAGTTTGATCAGTTCCTGTTTCGCGGCAGCTGGAATTTCCAGTGCCTCTACAAATTCACGTACCGCTTGTGCATCGATCTTCTGACCACGCGTCAGCGCTTTGAGTTTTTCATAGGGTTGTTCGACACCATAGCGGCGCATTACAGTCTGGATGGGTTCGGCAAGAACCTCCCAGTTATGTTCGAGATCGGCGGCAATCGCATCGACATTGACTTCGAGCTTGCCAATTCCGCGCTTCAGCGAATCGAGTGCAATCAGCACATGGCCAATGCCGGTGCCGAGGTTGCGCAGCACGGTAGAATCGGTTAAATCACGCTGCCAGCGGGAAACCGGTAACTTCTGCGCCAGGTGTGTGAGCACGGCATTGGCGATGCCGAGATTGCCCTCGGCATTTTCGAAATCGATTGGATTCACCTTGTGCGGCATGGTTGAAGAACCAACTTCACCGGCGACGGTTCTTTGTTTGAAATAACCAATCGAGATGTAACTCCAGCAATCGCGACTGAAATCGATCATGATCGTATTCAATCTTGCCAGCGCATCGAATAGCTCGGCAATATAGTCATGCGGTTCGATCTGGGTGGTATACGGATTCCAGGTTAGCCCCATTGATTCGATGAACTGTTGGCTGATCGCGGGCCAGTCGCTGTCGGGGTAGGCGCTTAAATGCGCATTGTAATTGCCCACCGCACCGTTGAATTTGCCGAGCATTTCGACTGCTTCTATTTGCTTTAGCTGACGTCGCATACGATGCACTACATTGGCAAATTCCTTGCCCAGGGTTGTCGGCGATGCTGGTTGCCCATGGGTACGACTCATCATCGGGATTGCGGCGTATTGATGGGCAAGATTGTTGATCATCTCCAGCACTTCGTTGGCCACCGGCAGCAATACTTGATCGCGCCCGGCTTTCAGCATCAACGCGTGCGACAGGTTGTTAATATCTTCCGAGGTGCAGGCGAAATGAATAAACTCGGAGACAGCGTTTAACTCGGTATTGTCGGCTACCTGTTCTTTCAGGTAGTACTCCACCGCCTTGACATCGTGATTGGTAGTTCTTTCGATCTCCTTTACGCGTTGTGCCTGGGCGGGATCGAAATTTTCCACTATCGAATCGAGCAGGGCATTGGCTTCGTCAGAGAATTCAGCAACCTCGCCGATATCGGGGTTTAGCGACAAGCTTTGCAGCCATCGAACTTCAACTGTTAAACGATTATAAATAAGGCCATATTCACTAAAAATAGAACGCAGACTTGCTGTTTTTGCGGCATAGCGACCGTCAATAGGCGAGATCGCGGTAAGGGAGTCTAGTTGCATGGATCGGGTGTGGTATTAAAGCGATTATTTTACACCAAAGCCGGGGCGCTGGTAATGCCATTACCAGCAGGTATTCAAGCTATATTATGGCCGTCTTATTCGGCGGCGCTGAAGGCTTCGTGTTTGAATATCAGTCTTTTGGCTTTTTCGTAAGAGCCATCCGGAATCACGGCTTCGTCCTTCAGGCGTCTTAGCTCCTGTAGTTCTCGTGCCAGAAATTTATTCTGGTTGTAGCTTTTGGCGGTTTTACACTTGTTTATCTGCATGACGAACTTGTTGATAAAACTACGGAAACTGTCGTTGTCGGGGTTTTTGTTGATCATTTCGACGAGCTTTATCCTGCCGTATTGGGTACGGAAAAATACCTTGTCGCGTGAATAGTAAAAAAATGCCAGCAGGGTCATCAATGCGGCTACGGTAATGCCGATAAGCAGCCCGAGAAAATTCACCGACGATGTTTCGAGCCAACCCGTAAAAACCAGCACTACGTCCAGCGTCCACAAGGCCAGGCTTGCGTACAACCATTTCCAGGCCACGGTGCGCGTTCTAAATGGCCGTGGATCCAGGTAAGCGAGATCGAAGCGGTACTTGTATTTGCGTTGATGCTTGTTTTTGATCGATTGATAACAGTGGGTATCGTTGAAAACTGTTATTTTACGAGATATCCCCTGCAGCTTGCTGAGTTGCGCAAACTCAAAATTGACATGTTCGACCGGAATCCGCTCATTGTCGGAGAAATTGGTCGTGTTATCGTCTTCGACAGGTTCAAGATCGATTTCGGCAGATTCGATGTTCACTTGGGTCATTGATAATAATTTTTTGTTTTAATACAGAATAAAAGTAGCACAACTATCAATTATAGCTCAGCTTCAGCGAAATTTTTTTTCAATCCAAATGCCGGCGCAGATCAAGCGCCCTAAAACAATGTTCGCTACGCTGATCCCTGATCAGGCGAGCAGGGGCCGGATTTCAAGATCACCGTGCATTAGCGAAACAGGTAGATCGGGCTCGACCAGGAGTAGTGCCCGTCTTCATGGGTAACCCGTACGTAAAGTGCGTTGTCGCGCTGGTCGAGCAGTTTTATCTCGCGTTCAATCTTTATTGCGTTATGCGGATTGTAGTCGGGCAGGCGGAATACCCGGATACGTCGCTCGATACCGCCATTTTCAAAGATCAACTCAGTATGTCCGATATCCTGCACCTTGATTTCCTGCTGGATAAGCGCGGTATCAATCTTCAGACTGCCCGCGTCACGATCTTTTAAGACTGCGTCGAATCCACCGAATCCACCGGTGGTGAGTGCGCTCCAGTCGATGCGTCCGGCGCCAGATTGTTCGAATTGTTTGTCGAGGTTATAGCGATTGATCGGTGTCAGCGATTCGAAACTATTGCCGCTAAGTTCGGCATATCCATCCCAGATAGTTTCGCGGCCGCGCCCACGATATTCGGAACCTTCCCAGATGACACGGATACGCCGGCCCAGATCAGCTTCGCTGTAGGGGCGAAAAACTTCCACGGTATCAAGCCCGTTACGGATATCGATGCGTTCGATAGGGGCGGCGCTGTGGACGTCTATGCTAAAAGTGACCGTATCCTCGGCGGTGCGCAAAATATCGCCCATGATAGCGCCGTACACTGTTTCCGAGCCGACGTCTCCAAGTCTGGGATCGTCTGCAAAGAGCTCGGCGGGGTTGCTGAATTTTACCCGGGTATCGAGAATGACCCGGTTGCCGGTAGTACCGTAATGGTGGCGTTTGCGCAGGCCCTGCATGATGCCGGCACGGGTAAAGGAGGGGGCCAGCACGCAGGTGAGCCCGCCATAGGCGCCAAACTTGGTCGAACCGGGATGGGAAGCGCCAGGACGTCCCTTGTGCCCATCGGAGTTGGAAACAATGCCAACCCGGTAACCCTGTTCAAAAGCGTCATGAATCAGCCATTCAAAGGTTCCCCAGGCAGAGTGCACTTCAACGGCCTTTTCGAGGCGTTGGTCGTGGGCAACTTTAATATCGGCGTAGCGCCCTCCAATATGCGCGAACACGGTACAGTCTTCGTCTTTGAGCACGCTAAACAAATCGCTGGCCGAGGTGGCATCGGTATCGACATCGGACAGATCATCGACCAGTGCGTGCGATGAACGGTGTATCTGCCGACCTTCATGCATGTGTAAAACGTTGCGGTCGCCGCCAAGCCCGGTATTGCCCGACCATTCCCAGCCGGGAAATACGATGAAACGATCGTCCTCGGTAAATTCAGCGGAGAGCTCATTGAGCCATTGCCAGAATTCATTGGTGATCTGGAAGTCGTTACCCTGGTGTACGCAGATATCGAGAAACGCCTTGTCACGTGCGAAATCGTAGAAATCACGCGCCGAATTGGTGCCGATGGTTTCCTCTGACTGGCCATGCAGGTCGCCCCAGTAGGGCAACAGCCCGGTCTCTTCTACGCAACGACAGGGATTGGAGCCTGCCACCGGATTATCGTCGGCATCCAGTAGTTCAATAATCAATTCACCGCTATCGGTTACGCTCAAGCCTTCGATAATTTGTGAGAATTGGCCGGGTTCGAAGGTGATCGAGTCGGGCAGGGAGTTGACCGGCAGGTTGCTGCGTAGCTTAAAACTTGAGTCGCATTGATTTGACGGATTGCCCCAACGGTCCTCGCCTTTGGCGCAAAGTCGAAAGCGGTCATTTTGCTGCACCATGGTCGGCAGAATGGCCTTATATCGTACTGGCGGTCCCGGAATGATGGCAATTTCAGGTTGTTCTGGTAACTCGACATAGTTGTAGGTGGCAATCGCGTCGACTAGCACCTTGAATTCGAAAGTCTGTTCACAGAAGGTTTGTATGCGCATGCCAGGTGAACCTTCCCGGCGATCGCCGAAACGAACTATGATCTGGTCACTTTCACGCAGGAAGCCGCGTACGACCTTGATGTACAGGGTTTTATCCCATGGGCGGATGTTGCGTTTCATGTCGTACTCGACATGCAATACGGCACCATTGCTGGCTTCAACGGTGACGTAGTTCGGCGCTGCTGGATGTTCAAACTGCGGGCGGCCCATATCCGAAGCAAATCGATGTACGATCTTGAGCGAACCCGTATCGTCGATACCGAAATATCCTGCGGTGTAGGTGAGGGTAAATTCCTGGTAAGAGCCAGCCTCGAAGCTGCCCGACGGTTCAACAACGGCGGAACCCATTTTTTCAGGCAGGTATGTCGAATGGGGCATTAGTAAAATTCCTCGAAAATCCGATAGATTGTATCTGATAATTTATGCGTGATTATATGAATATCTTGTTAACTTTACATAATATTCATTATGCGCAGTTATGTACCGGCAAGAAGTATCGGGAATCAAGAGGTTCAGCATTTACAAACTAAAAGTTTCAATTCAAAACTGATTCCGGATGGTTTATGATTCGCCCTTTAAGTTATAAACTAACTATTCGCCAAACTGAGACCTTCCATGGCCGCCAAAAAGAAATATGCAAAACCGGTTTACCTGGTTGATGGTAAGCGCACACCATTCATCAAGGCACGCGGCAAACCCGGGCCTTTCAAACACGCCGAGCTGGGTATTTTTGCCGCAAGGTCGCTGCTATTGCGTATGCCGTTTGCCCCAACTGAGTTCGATGAAGTTATCTTCGGTTCAACCATGCCTGGTCCCGACGAAGCCAATATCGCCCGCATAGTCGCTTTACGGCTTGGCTGCGGTGACCACGTGCCGGCCTATACCGTGCACCGAAATTGCGCGTCGGGCATGCAGGCACTCGATAACGCGGCGATGTCGATTGCCTCGGGTCGTTCCCAGCTGGTGTTAGCCGGTGGTATCGAAGCCATGAGCCAGGCGCCATTATTGTTTCACCCAAAAATGGTGAGTTGGCTAGCTGAATGGTGGTCTGCAAAATCAATCGGCCAGAAGTTCAAGGTTGCCGGCAGATTCAGTCCTCGATTACTGACCCCGGTAATCGCATTGTTAAAAGGCTTAACCGACCCGGTAGTCGGGCTCAACATGGGACAGACTGCTGAACAGATTGCCTATCGGTTTGGTATCACACGCGAAGAAATGGACCAGTTTGCGCTCGAAAGCCATCAAAAACTGTACCAGGCGCAGCAAGATAACGAATTGCCGGAAGTAGTGCCGATGTTCGACTCAAATGGCAATGTTTATGCGCTAGACGATGGTGTCCGCCCCGATTCGAGCCTGGCAAAACTGGGGAAACTACGCCCTGCTTTTGACAAGCCATACGGCCTGGTAACCCCTGGCAACAGCGCGCAAATAACCGATGGCGCCGCGGCCCTGGTTCTGGCGAGCGAAGCCGCGGTCAAGAAATATGACTTACCGATTCTCGCCAGGCTGGTCAGTACCGAATGGGCGGCGCTGTCACCGGCCGAGATGGGTCTTGGCCCGGCGCATGCAATCGCGCCTTTGCTGAAGTCACAGGGTATGAAAGTCGGTGATATCGATTACTGGGAAATCAACGAAGCCTTTGCCGCCCAGGTGCTTGCGGTACTGGCCGCGTTAAATGACAAGGATTACTGCAAACAGCAGCTCGGCCTGCGTACTGCAGTCGGTAAGATTCCTCTGCAGCGACTCAATATTCATGGTGGTGGCGTCAGCCTCGGGCATCCGGTCGGCGCCAGCGGTGCACGCATCGTGCTACACCTGGCCAAGGTACTGGAACAGAAAAAGGCGAGTACCGGGATTGCCTCGTTATGTATTGGCGGCGGCCAGGGCGGCGCGATGCTGATCGACAGGAGTGCGACATGAGTGCAAAGATAGTCGACTGGCAGAGCCGTAGCGATGATGACGGGATCCTGTGGGTAACCCTCGATATGCAAAACACCGATACCAATGTGTTGTCGGTATCGGTACTGGAACAACTGGACAGCCTGCTGAACCAGATCAATAGTGATCCTCCCAAAGCGGTCATATTTCGTTCCGGAAAGGCCAACGGTTTTATCGCGGGCGCCGATGTAAACGAGTTTCTGGAAGTTACTTCAACTCAGGAAGCCCTGATCATGATCAAGCGCGGACAGTCCCTGTTTGGCCGTATCGAAGCGCTGCCCTGCCCGACCGCCGCCCTGATCGAAGGTTTTTGCATGGGCGGTGGCACTGAGCTCGCGCTTGCCTGCGACTATCGGGTGGCGCTGGACGACGCGACAACACGTATCGGTCTGCCCGAAGTCAAGCTTGGTATCCATCCGGCCTATGGTGGACTGGTGCGCGCTACCGCGATGATTAACCCATTGAAATCGCTTGAAATAATGCTCTCGGGTCGAGCCTTGTCCGCACCCGCGGCGAAAGCTATCGGGCTGGTGGATAGTGCGCAGCCGAAACGTCAGATTGAACGGGCCGTGCGCCAGATTGCGTTATCCAGACCGGCAAAACAGACAATGCCGCTGCTCGGCAAGGTTTTATCATTACCTGGAATACGCGGTCTGCTCGCCGGATATATGAAGAAACAAGTGGCTAAAAAAGCACCGCGGCAGCACTACCCTGCCCCATACGCAATTCTCGATGTCTGGGCCAACTATTACGGCAACAGGAAGCGCATGATCGAAGAGGAGGCTAATTCGGTTGCGCGCCTGATACAAGGTGACAAGGTACGCAACCTGATCCGGGTGTTTTTCCTGCAGACACGTTTAAAGGGCCTGGGCGATAAAAAGTCCTTCACTCCCCGGCATGTGCACGTTATCGGCGCCGGTACCATGGGCGGCGATATCGCCGCCTGGTGCGCGTTACGAGGCTTTAATGTAACCCTGCAGGATCGAGAAGCGAAATATTTGAGTAACGCCTTCAAACGCGCACATCAACTATACGCAAAACGCTTAAAGACTACCCCGGAGCGGAACGCCGCACTGGATCGTTTGATTCCGGATATCAATGGTGATGGCGTATCCAGGGCCGATGTTGTGATCGAGGCAATTTTCGAGGATATCGATGCCAAGCATGCAATTTATAAAGATATCGAACCACGCATGAAACCAGGCGCTGTACTCGCCACCAATACGTCCAGTATTCCACTCGAAACCCTGGCGACGGCGTTAAAAGAACCTGATCGGCTGGTCGGTATCCACTTTTTCAACCCGGTCGCAATGATGCCGCTGGTAGAGATTGTCAAAACTGATTCGTCATCTGAGCAGACCATCCAGAATGCAATTGCTTTCACCCAGCACATCGGCAAGTTGCCGCTACCCGTCAGGAGTTCGCCTGGTTTTCTGGTCAATCGTATCCTCATGCCATACCTGGTGGAGGCTTTTATGCTTTACGACGAGGGCGTAGCACCCGAAGCGATCGATAAGGCTGCGACCGACTTCGGCATGCCGATGGGACCGGTTGAGCTCGCGGATACAGTAGGCCTCGATATTTGTCAGTCCGTGGCGCAGAATTTATCTGCGGCTTACGGTATCGAAGTACCGGCGGGGCTTAACAAGTTTGTCGACTCGAAAAAGTTTGGCAAGAAATCCGGTCGCGGGTTTTATGAATACAGGAAAGGCAAGCCGGTCAAGGATAAAGGTGCCTATCTCGGCGATCAGAAAATGATTCAGAATCGGCTTGTCTTCCGCTTCCTCAATGAGGCCGCCGCCTGTTTGCAGGAAAAAATAGTGGCCGATAAAGACTTGCTGGATGCCGGCATAATTTTCGGTACCGGCTTCGCGCCATTTCGGGGTGGTCCGATGCATCATAGCCAGCAAGAGGGTGTAGAATCGATTGTCACCGCGATGACCGATTATGAATCCAGCTATGGCGAACGCTTTCATCCAGCCGAAGGCTGGTCGTTGCTTAGTGAGTAACGACCCGCAGGGATGAATCCTGCCGCGGATACAGGCTCGGTAGCGAGTTTGCGGGTTTATCGGACCCAGTTGGCTGGCATCGCGGTTCAGCCGCCAGCAAGTGCCATAGCCGTCGGCCCTGCCAGGCTGAATTTTCATTTGCATACAAAGCCGCATCGAGCCTGGCAAGCTCTTTGACCAGGGCGCTAGATTCTGTTCTGGCCTCTATTTGATGGAGGCCGTTGATGTTATCACCAGGCCACCGCTGTTTGCCCCATTTCAACAATTCACGGCGTGCGTCGGTCGGAGCATTCGAGATGCAGGCCTGTTGCAATGCTTTTCGATTGCGCCGCGTGGATAAAACTGATTCGAGTTTCCGGCTCACACGGTCACGAACTGGTTTAACGCAAAATGATAATCCACAAACCAGTAATAGCAGGCCAGGCAGGACTAACCAGACCCAGTTATTGCGTGCCGACGCCAGCTCGAACCCTTGTGGCGACAGTCGCTTTAAACGCAATCCTGTCAACTGGTCATTATGTGTTTGAATCACCGCAGGATTTGTTACGATCAACTTTTTACCTTCAAGCATCACGACTCTTTCGACATCATGGTTTACGTCCCACCACTTCAGCCTGGTTGGCGGAATATCAATTTCTCCCGGTTCGGTAACAACCACGGCGAAACGCTGCTGCAGCCGCCCCACCAGATCATTATCCTGATACTGGTTGGAGCGTATTTCCTGGTCGGCGTAAATTTTGAATTTGTTGAATTTGTTGAATTTGTTGAACTTGTCAGAGTCGGCAGATATCAGCCCTGCGGGTAATGCCTCCGCCGGCAGCCCCCTGGATTCGATGATCAAGGTCAAACCCAGGGAATCACCAACCTTTAATCCATCCGCGATTTCGTCCCAGTGCTGTGAAATTTCCAGTTGCCGGGCCGGTAACCAGAACTCGCCACTGTATTCTGGCGGCGGTTTTCGAACCTGTAGTTGCAAGGCTTCGCTATGGCGATGAATCCGTCTTGCTGACACTGTCGAGTCTGCGTCAGAACTTATCAGGCCGCGATAGCTTGCCGGCGTGAGCCTGTTCGCACCGGGTGCCCGCGCAACCAGCGCAATTCTCCGCTCCTGCACATTGAATTCCTGACCATCTCGGGTAGTAACATAGCGGGAGTCTTTACCGCTACGATAAAAGTCGGCATTCTCGATATCTGCTTCGAGCAAGTTGCCATCGGCCAGGGGAATGTTATGCAGCAGCCGTATAATCACCTGAGTGAGTTGACCGACATAAGGGTTTTCCGGCTGTGCCTCGATCTCGAGGAAAACATTTTGCATGGAACGCAGTTCGGGGGTTAGCGGTGCGACTTCAAGGGTTAGCGCGGGTGTTAACAGGTCGCCTACTTGCAACGCCGGAATGACGAGATTGCCGCTATGGCGTGGAAGAATTTCGATCTTCCATTGCATACGATGAAATACCTCGTTTGATTCCAGCACCCGTGCAAGCCGGGAGTTTACTTGCAGGACTTCAAAGTCGAGTTCCAGTACCGACGTATCGAGCGCGTAAAGCGATGGAATCTTGCTATCGTATTCGATAATCAACTCGGCTATATCACCTTCAATGACCCGATATGGTTGCAGGTAAGCGGTTTGCGCCTGACATTGGGTATACACCTGGGAAAAGACTAGCCAAAAGTAGATAAACAAGTGGTACCTGTACATTAGCGTGGCTGTCGCTTCTGGCGTTGGTAATCCCGTAAAAACTTGCGCCGGTATAAATCGGTAGAAGTTTCGGGCAAGGTCTTTATCCAGCGTTCGATGAACTCCGGATCCGGCAGTTGATCGTCGCCCTGGGCACGGATATCAAAACGCTCCAGTTGTTGCTCGAGGCCGTCAAAACTTTCGAACGGATCCACCTGTGTGGATTGCATCGAGGCTCCGAGGCCCGAACCTGGCTGTATATCTTCTGCAGGATTGGTCTGGTATTGTTGGTTGATCCCGATTCGCCTCTCGGTGCCGGGTTGGTCAAGGGAATCATCAGTAGACTCATCATCGGTAGAATCATTGGCCAGCCCATTATCGATTTTGGTGTGTTGTTCCAGGTATAACTCGAGTAAACGTTTGTTATACCTGGCCGGGGCAAGTTCAGGGTTCTGTCGCAGGGCTTGTTGGTAAGCGAGGAGAGCCTCGGTAAAGAGTTGCTGTTGCGCGAGAGCATTGCCTCGGTTGTAATCCGCCTGGGCGGACTCATCTTCAGCATACAGTTCCAGGGCGCGCTGATATTCCCCGGACCTGTAGTAGGCGGCAGCTTGCAATGCCGGGCTACTGGATAATTCGTAGGATGACTGATAGTCACCCTGCCGATAAGCTTCGAAGGCTAACCACTCGGGGTGGGTCCAGAACGAATCCCACTCCTGTGCATATAAATTACTATCCACCGGCAGCAATACGCTTAATAAAATCATCCACAGCAGATTTTTTCTGAACAGTAACAATGCAAACGGCAGCATTAGCCAGACTATCCATACTCCGTCGTTGGCAGCAGCTCGGTTGGACCTGTTGGTTGCCGCTTCCGATTCAATCAGTTGATTGGCGCCAAGCCTGGCCAGCATAAGGTCGGCATATGCGCTGGATCCCGTCAGCGAAACAATCGCCCCCCTGCCCGCCTGCGCAACACGTTCCAATAGCGCGAAATTGCTTCTGGACAGTAAAATTTTTCCTTCCGGGTCGCGCGTTAATCCACCCTCGTTGTTTGGTAGCGGGCCGCCGGCAGCGGTGCCGATAGCTAAAACAGAAACACTATGTCCCAGGTTGGCCGTGTTTAGCGCAGCTTGCACGGCTTGCTGGCCGTCAGTGTCGCCAGCGGTGATGACAATGATTTGCCCGTGGCCGGCCATTGAAGCTGCTAACAATCCCTCTGCAGTATCGATTGCCAGGTCTATGCGGGTGCCATCCTCTGGCATGGTGCTGGGGTCGAGGGCATTCAGAAATGCCAGCAGCGTCGTTGCGTCCCTCGTCAAAGGTGATACCACGAAAGCGGCACCGGCAAACACTACCAACCCGGTTTCACCATCAAAGTCCGAGGAAATTATCTCCCGTGCAGCCGCAACAGCCTGTGTAAAACGTTTCGGGCTGATGTCTTCTACCAGCATCGAACGCGATAAATCCAGTGCCACCACCCGGGCGCTAATTGACTCCATCACCGGATAGGACTGCTGGCGCCAGCTAGGTCCGGCTAGCCCCAGCACGCCCAGCGTTAGAACGATGATCATGATACCGATTAGCCACCGGCTGCTATCCCGGCCCGGCTTCCCGGCAAGCATTTTATGCAATAGTTTCGGCTCACAGATTCTGCTCCACATGGATGGTCGCCGGGAATGCCTGGAGTAAATCCGGATGAGTAACCATAGCGCTGGTAACAGCAGCAGCAAGCCAGGATGCAGGAATTGAAATGCAGTAAATTCAGTCATGGCCTTGTGGCCAACCGTGATTGCCGGATGGACCAGGCAATCAGTAACAACATGATGAGGAGTCCCGCTGCGAGAGGCATCATGAATAACTCGGTTCGTGGTCGCTGCGCCTGGTGCTGATGTTTGATGGGCTCGAGTTTATCGAGGGCCAGGTAAATATTTTCCAGTGCCAAAGTATTGGTGGCGCGGAAATATTGACCCCTGGTGACCTCGGCAATCTGGCTGAGTACCCTTTCGTTGAGAATAAGCCCGGCAGGTATGCTTTGTTGGCCATAGGTTCGACTCAGGGTTTCGACATCGCTGCCGACGCCAATGCTATAAATAGTCAGGCCCTGTTGACGGGCGGCCTGCGCGGCGACTATCGGATTTTCGAATCCCGCGGTGTTGGAGCCATCGGTCACCAGGATCAGAACCTTGTGCGCGGTATTCTGTTCGCGCATGGTCTTGATTGCGAGTCCGATCGCATCCCCTATCGCAGTATGGCGTCCGGCCAGTCCGGTGGTGACGTCCAGCAGCAGTATTTTTAGCGTCTCCAGGTCGAACGTTAGTGGCAGGTAGGTGTAAGCGTTGGTACCGAACAGGATAAGCCCCAGACGATCTCCCTGGCGTCGGTCGATGAATTTTTCAACCACGACTTTCAAAACATCGATACGACTTGCCGCCTTTGAATTAATCGTCATGTCGACTTCACTCATGCTGCCGGAAATATCGACCGCCAGCATCAAATCACGACCACTTACCGTGCGTGATATCGACTCGCCAAGCCAGAACGGACGACTCGCAGCCACAACCAGACAAACCCAGAACAGCCATACGCAGCCGCGCAGTATTCGGCTCGGCGATTTGCTGATCGAGGATTCGGTAAACGGGTAGTTATGCAAAAGAGGCACAGCAAGTGCGAAATCGCTGTCGTCCGTGGCGGGCAGCATATTTCTGGCCAGCAGCGGAAACAGTAGCAGCAGCATTGCCCACCACCAGTCAAAGCCCAGCATTATTCCCTGCTCCGTTGCAACAGACGGGGTTTGACGATGCCAAGCCAATGTTCACACAACGCGACCAGCTGCCGGGCGTCCAGATTCACCTGCCGACGATAAATCGGGCCACCGAAAACCTTGCCATGACCACTGCTGAAGTCATTACCACCGATGCTTTGATCGAGAAATTTTAGCCAGGGTTCACCAGTAAAACTCTCCACCTGATGTTGCGGAAACGCCAGTATAGAAACCTGTTTGAGCCATTTCGACAGCTCCATACCAAGTTGACCGGCATCCCGATTACCGCTGTACAAAACCCTTATGCGCTGTAAATCCTGATTGGCCCAGTTTGCCAGATGATTCGCCAGGCGATTCGCCTTACGATACCGCAGCATCAACCAGGTTAACACGGCTATACCGATGATCACGCAAAGTCCGACCAGGAAAACAGGCGGAATCAGCCACCAGGCAGGTTCAGGCGGCGGCGTAATATCCTTTAACTCCAGCAGCAGTTCTTCAGCAGTCATTTCAGGGTCAGGTTATTTATTATTTGCGCGGTAATTTCGCGATTACAGGTAACCGGAAACAACGGGATGTTAAGTTGTGATGTCAGCGATTCGATTTGACCACGGTGGTTACCTTGCCACTGTGTTAACCAGTTATCGGCCTTGCTCCCTGTCAAATCAAAGCCAACTTTTTGCCGATCGGCTAACACCTGGTAATGTCCCCCGGGCCAGGTGTTTATCTCGGTGTCATCGTGAATCCAGTAGGCGCTGATGTCGTTATGCCTGACGATGGCCGATAGCAATTCCAGCGACTGTTCGTCAATACCCATAAAATCGGTAATCAGGGCGATAATCGAACCCGGTTTGACTACGCGATTAATCTCGCGCAGTAAAAAGTTGAGACGGTTACGCGATGTATCTACGGGTAGACTGATATTGCTTGCCTGCGCCAGGTGATGAAACACGCCGAGTAAGCCTGACCGGGTCTTGCCGGGTCTTACTTCATGATGAGACTCGGGAGTTACGATCAATCCCCCTATGCGGTCGCCGGCAAAACTGGCGAGCCAGCCAACGTGAGCGGCGACCTGGGCCGCAGCCCATGATTTAAAACTGAATCGGGTTCCAAAATACATCGATGCCGATAAATCGGCCGCTATCAGGAAGCGGCGTTCTTTTTCTTCGGCAAAAACCTTGGTATGGGCTTCACCGGTGCGTGCCATTACACGCCAGTCCATGGTCCTGACGTCGTCACCATGTACGTAGGCGCGAGATTCTTCATACTCCATGCCGCGACCGCGCAGGCGAACTTCACGAGCCCCCGAGCGATGACTCGCACGGCGATGGAGACTGGTTAGTGACAGACTGGATAATTGTCCGCGTATGCCGACTAAATCTTCAACCTCGATACTGATTCCGGAAACCTTTTCAGCATCCGCGTTCATATTCAGGCTGCTGGAACCCTTGCCAGCAATTCGTCGATTACCTGTTCAACGGATACCCCGTCTGCCTCAGCCTGGTAGGTCAGCAGAACCCTGTGGCGCATGATCTCGTGCGCCAGCTTTTGCACGTCTTCCGGAGAAACGTAATCCCGGCCTTCCAGCCAGGCCCACGCCCGACAACAACGATCAAAAGCCAGGCTCGCGCGCGGGCTCGCGCCATACTGGATCCAGCTGGCCAGAGTGCTTGAATACGGTTGTGGGTTTCTGCTGGCGTCAACCAGTTGCGCAATATACTGCTCCACGGGCTGCGCCATATACATCTGCAGAATCTGCTGGCGTGCATCGAAGATAACCTGCTGTGTGATTGGCAATTTATCGGGAATGTTAAGGGCAAGCTGATCCTGATGAGCCTCGCGACGCACCTGCTGCATGATCTGAACCTCGGAATCGACCCGGGGGTAGTCGATGGTTACTTTCAGCAAAAATCTATCGAGCTGGGATTCGGGTAAGGGATAAGTGCCCTCCTGTTCGATTGGGTTCTGAGTCGCCATCACAAAATACAACCCGGGTAATGGATAAGTCGTTTTGCCGACTGTTATCTGGCGCTCCTCCATCGACTCCAGCAGTGCCGATTGCACCTTGGCGGGCGCCCGGTTGATTTCATCGGCGACGATTACATGATGGAACAAGGGACCGGGCAGAAAACTGAAACTGCTGTCATGAGGTCTATAGATATCGGTACCGGTGAGATCGGAAGGCAATAAATCAGGCGTAAACTGGATGCGCTGAAAGTCGCCTTCAAGGCCACTGGCCAGGGTTTTTACCGCCCTGGTTTTGGCAAGACCGGGCGGACCTTCAACCAGGATGTGCCCATCCGCGAGTAACGCGACTAACATTCTCGAAATCAACCGCTCTTGCCCGAGAATCCGTGAGTTCAAAAAATCACGTAGCACCAGTATTTGTTCACGCAGTGCATTGGCTTTGGCTTCGGGCATAGGGTCAGCATAAACACCCTGTTACAGAATTTCCAGCCCTGCCCCGGCCAGTGCAATCAAACCGTAACCAGCCTGACGCCCCGGTGGATAGTTTCCCCGCGTGCATTGGTCTGGATGCTAGCTTAAGCCAAACAGTTTGTTTGCATTGTGGAAGGTTGCGCTGGCCAGTGTTGCGATCGATTCGCCACGAATTTCGGCGAGTTTTTCGGCAACCAGTTTGACTCGACCCGGATGGTTGATTTTGCCGCGATGGGGCGCGGGTGAAAGCCAGGGTGCATCGGTTTCGATCAACAGGTGTTGCAGCGGAATTTGTCGTGCCATATCGCGCACGTTCTGTGCCTGGTGGAAAGTAACTATGCCGGAAATAGAAATGTAAAACCCGAGGTCAATCGCCTCACGCGCCATTTCCCAATCCTCGGTAAAGCAATGTAGTACACCCCCTATTTTCCGGGCCTGGTGTTTACGCAGCAAATTCAGCGTATCTTCGCGGGCGTCACGGGTATGAATTATCAGCGGCAAGTCGCATTCGCGAGCAGCTTCGATATGGGTCACGAAACGCTTGCGTTGCCAGTCAAGGTCACCGGATTGATGATAATAATCGAGCCCGGTTTCGCCGATAGCGACTACCTTGTCGCGTGTGGCGAGTTCGCATAGCAGGTCGACGCTCGGTTCCTCTACATCCGCGTAATCGGGGTGTACTCCAGCGCTGCAAAAAACTTGAGGATACGGAGCGATGCGCTGATGCATCGCATCGAAGGATTCGAGGTTAACGCCGATGCAGAGCATACGCGTAACCCCCGCCTGCTCGATGGTGCTCAGCAGCTGATCGAAATCCTGGTTGAAGTCGTCCAGCTCGATCCGATCCAGATGACAGTGCGAATCAAAAAACATATTTCAAGAGTAATTTTTAGAAAGATTCATGGGCAGATGATGTAAATGTGACTCTCGCCAAGGCGAGAGCATTATAAATCGGCCTGTGGGTATAGGTGAGGTTCGAACGCCGGGCTGATGCGGATATCTCGAAAAAAGATAGGCAAGAGCGGTATTTTTTTACATCGTGTGGGTTGGGCGGTCTGCTTGCAATGCTCCGGCGAGAAAGCCTTCGATCTTGTTTCGCGTGGTGCCATTATCCTGGGCGCTGAACTGTACTCCGATTCCGGCCGCCTTGTTGCTCTGTGCACCTTGTGGAGTGACCCAGATAATCTGTCCCGCGACTGGCAGACGATCTTTTTCATCCATCAGGCTCAATAGCATGAACACTTCGTCACCGAGCGAATATTGCTTGTTGGTTGGAATGAACAAGCCACCATTTTTAACATAAGGCATATAAGCCGCGTAAAGCGCGCTCTTGTCCTTGATGTTGAGTGAAAGTATACCTTGGCTTCCGGGTGCGGCCATTAGATCAATCTCCGGGTAAGTATTTGTTTCAATGATATTAGCACGTCTTCGAGCTGAAGTTGGAGATCGAGGTTATTTTCTTCGACTCGTAGCTGATACTGTGCGCGACTTCGCAAGTCCAGCAACGCCTGTGCGCTCTGTCGATCGGCTCCTGGCCTGCTCGTGGTATCGGCGTCAACCCCGCTACTGCGGTAGCAATAAGCATTCAGCGACATGTTTATCAAGCGCCGGATTATTGCATTTTCGGATGACAACAATCCGCTACAAAGATCTGAAACACTGACATCACCGCGAAGGAACTGGCTGAACCGGGATTTGAACTGTGCCACCAGGGTAGCGTAATCTTGCTGTTTCAGTTCCAGTGCGAGTACCGGATCACCACCGGCAAACTGGAGGTAACTGGCAGCCGTCTGGCCCTCGATGCCCTGCTTATGTAACCAGTTCAGGGCCTGTTCCTGCACAGGCGGGTTAATGCTCCAGGATTGGCAGCGACTGCGTAGCGTTACCGGGATACGCCCGGGATTATGTGTCAGCAATATGATTAAAACCCGGGACGCCGGTTCTTCGAGAGTTTTCAGCAATGCGTTCGCACTGGATTTGTTCATGGCTTCGGCGGGATAGATGACAGCAATCTTCAAGCGGTCATATTGTGGTGTCAGATAAACCTCATGTATTAGTTTACGTATCTGCTCTATGTTAATGTTTTTATTAATTTTTTTAGTTTTATCATTATACTCAAAAGTGACCAGGTTAAAATCTGCATAAGTGCCTGCCAGCATCATCCTGCAGGCCGGGCAAATCCCACAAACTGACAACTCAGAGGGGTTGTCACACAGTAATAGCATTGACAGATAGCGGGCAAATTCGCTGATATCCTGCTCGCTTGTGGTATCGATTAACACAGCATGCGGTAAATGTTGCCGTTGTTGAAGGTTCAGCGCGCGTTGCAGGACATCGGCTTGCCAGGGCAGGAATTGTGGTCTGAGATCATCCATTAAAGAATTTCATGATTGGCTTTCAAACCGAGTTTAAAGCGAGCATTGATAGCTGCGATGATGTCATCGCTAACCCGATCCATGTCTTGATTGGCATCTATGACCTGATATTGTCGTTGGTCGCTGGCGGCGATTTGTAAAAAAGCGTCGCGTACTCTTGCATGATAGCTGGCGCCTTTCTTTTCAAAGCGATCTTCGTCGCCACCACGATCCCGGGCTCTTGCCAGCGCGATGGATTCAGGAATATCAAGAATTAAAACAAGCTCCGGTTTGAAGTTGCCGACCACTATTTGATGAACCTGCTCAACGGTGTTCAGTCCCAGATTACCCGCAATACCCTGAAAAGCACGACTCGAATCGGCATAACGGTCACTAATCACCCATTTTCCCAACTCCAGCTCTGGCCAGATGGTGTCGCGTAGATGCGAACGTCGTGCCGCGTACATTAACAGCAACTCGGTCATGCTATCCCATTTTTCGGGCTCGCCTGTTACCAACAGCTCGCGGATTTCTTCGGCGGCAGTCGAACCTCCTGGTTCGCGCGTCAAAATCGCCTGCTGCCCGGCATCGACAAGTGCCTGCAACAAGCGGCGCGTTTGCACGCCTTTACCCGAACCATCGACACCGTCGATAACGATCATGCGATTTTGACTGGATCTGGTGTTCACGGTCTACTTGCGTCCTTTTAACTGGTATCGCTTTACCGCGGAGTTGTGTTCTTCCAGCGTCGCTGAAAAATGATGCGTACCGTCACCCTTGGAAACAAAATACAGAGCCTCAGTTTTTGCCGGGTGCAGCGCCGCTCGAATTGCATCCAGTCCGGGCAGCGCAATGGGTGTTGGCGTCAACCCCGCGTGCAGGTAAGTATTATAGGGCGTGTCCTTTTTTAAATCCCGAAAACGTATGTCGCCATCAAAATTTTCACCAAGGCCATAGATAATGGTCGGATCGGTTTGCAGACGCATTTTTTTCTTCAGGCGTTGAATGAAAACACCACTGATTAAGGGGCGTTCGAAACCGGCGCCGGTTTCCTTTTCAATGATAGATGCCAGGATCAGGGCGTCATAGCTCGATTGCAGAGGTAATCCGCTATCTCGCTGGCTCCATTCACGAACTAAGTGCTTTTGCATGACCTGGTAAGCGCGGCGCAGGAAATCAACATCACTGGTTCCCTTGGGGAAACGATAAGTGTCCGGGAAAAACAGACCTTCAGGATGCTCGCCCGGATAGCCGAGCAAGTCCATGATCTCCTCGTCGCTTTTATCCCCGAGAGTGTACTCGATGATGGGATCATCCGCGATGGCGGCCAGCATCTGGCGAAAAGACCAGCCCTCGATAACCGTGAAGCTGTATTGAATGGCACTGCCCTGGGTAAACTTTTCGAGTAGTTCCTCGGGAGTCATTTCTACTTTAATTTCATACTCGCCGGCTCTAACCCTGGTTTCCACGCCTTTGACCTTTGCCAGTAAAATAAATAGCCAGGGATCGTCAATGATCTTCTGCATGCTCAAATCCTGCGCAATCGATTTGATATTGCTACCGGACTTTATCAGGAAGATGGTTGGTTGTTGTGGCAACGCAATATTGCCGTGTTGAAAGCTCAGCAATTGAAAAACCAGAATTGCGACCCCCAGTATCGCCGCCAGAATACTCCATACAATTAATCTCTGGACGAACTTAAACATCTTTACTGGTCAGATGATTGATGCAGGTTTCTCAGGCAGCACGACATCGGTAACCTGGAGTGGAGGAGCAGGCACGTTCTATCCGAATACAACGACATTGAATGCCTGGTATGTACCGGATGTTACAGAGATAGGCACGACGGTAATATTGACGATGACCAGTGATGATCCGGATGGAGCGGGCCCATGTGAGCCGGTAAGTGATCAGGTAGCTGTGATCATCAACAATGCACCGATCGTGAATGCAGGAATAGACAAGTTTGTATGCGAGGGATCAGGGATAGAGATGAGTGATGCATCGTTTAGCGGGAGTGCCACCTCGATAAGCTGGACAGGAGGATTGGGCACATTCACACCAAGTACAAGCACCTTACTGGCCACATATACCCATGAGGCGACAGAGGCAGGCAGTACAGTA